>OKZN01000261.1_pt1 | contig 17084 bp, 16 predicted proteins | sample 1609111 | NCBI WGS metagenome assembly OKZN01 (sample SAMN02675048, study PRJEB24791) | human gut metagenome, SKBSTL034 | isolation source: stool | host: Homo sapiens | place: USA
CAGATGGGCGCTCATGCTGGTGATGTTGATGATGCGGCCCTTGTCCGCGCTCTTCTTCAGGTAGGGGTAGCAGACAACGCTCATCTCAAACAAATACTTGACGTTCACGTTCATGATGTTGTCAAACTGTTCCATAGGGAAGTTTTCGGCACGGCATTTATAGCTGACGCCTGCGTTGTTTACCAGAAAATCCAGACAGCCGTTATGCTTTGCGGCCAGCTCCGCCACCAGTGTTTTCATAGCTTCTGCATTGCCGATGTCACCCCGCAGATGGACAACGCCCGGTGCACTTTCGCCTACACCCTCTTTGGGCTTTCCGGTGCGGCTGACAACATAAACTGTTGCGCCGGCCTGAGCCAGCACGTTTGCGATCTGGAAACCGATCCCGCTGCTGCCGCCGGTGACGATACCGGCCTTTTCCTTCAAACCTGCCATAAAAAGCACCTCTCATCTTTTATCTGCGACCTGAAAGCTGTCAGCTTCAGTATATCATACCTTTGCAGGATGCGAAAGCTCTTATGTACGCCGCCCGCAGGCGGCAAAAATCAGTTCATTGGAAATTCCAGTCCTGCAAACTCGGCATCCGTCAGCCGTTTCAGCTTTTCAATGACCTGCTCTGACAGTTCCCGCAAAGCAGTTTCATCCGGCATCAGGTAGCACTGCATCAGCCGCAGCTCCCGCACTAGCCCCTGCCGGGTGCCGGTATTGTAGAGCATCCTCAGCATCAGCTCATCATGGTTAAATTGCATGGTCATTCCTCCCCTTCCGGCACTTTGTGGGATTGCTTTCCGGCATATCGCATTTCGCCTTGAGTTGGCTCAGCTATGTATGACTATCGTTATTTTTCTTTACAAAGACGGCCTGCCATGCTACAATAGCCGCATCTACGGCCACCGGACAACAGGAAAGGAGTATCTCATGGCCAAAACTGCTGACACCATTGCCATCTATTCCCGCAAGTCCCGCTATACCGGCAAGGGCGAAAGTATCGGAAATCAGATCGACCTCTGCCGCGAATATATCCGCACTCACTACGGCGATGCCGCCGCGGAACATGCCGTTGTCTTTGAGGACGAGGGCTTTTCCGGCGGCAACCTGAACCGCCCGGACTTCAAAAAGATGATGACCGCGGCCAAGGAACGGAAATTCAAGGCCATCGTGGTCTACCGTCTGGACCGCATCAGCCGCAACATCAGCGACTTTTCCAGCCTGATTGAAGAACTGGAGCGGGAGACCATTTTTGACGGTGTGCCTGCCCGACGTCAGGAAAAAGGGCAAGCCCTCCTTCATAAATTATAGTAACAATTTATGATGCTTTGGGGAGGGGCTCGCCATGTTTTTATCTCTTTTGCAGTTTTTTGCCACAAAGTTTCTGTTTCTTGCGCTTCATCTGGAAAGCGGCAGCTTTCCCCGCCCGCTCAGCCCGCAGGAGGAGATCAAGACCTTTTCCGCTTTGCGGGAGGGCGACCCGTCCGCCCGGGAAAAGCTCATCCGTCATAACCTGCGCCTCGTGGCCCACATCGCCAAAAAATACTACGCTCTCCCCGGTGAGCAGGACGATTTGATCTCCATCGGCACCATCGGCCTGATGAAGGCCGTGGACACCTTCGACTCCACCCGCCGGGCCAGATTTTCGACTTACGCCAGCCGATGTATTGAGAATGAGCTTCGGATGCACTTCCGGCGGGAGCGGAAAAACGCCCCCACCCTCTCGCTCCAAGAAACGCTGGAAGCCGGAAAAGAGGATTCCGCCCTCACCCTCGCCGATGTGCTGCAGGATGGCTTCTGCATGGAGGAGAGCTGCGAAAGGCAGGAGGATGCCCAGCGCCTCCGCCGCCTCATCGAGGGCCTGCCCGCCCGGGAGCGGAAGCTTCTATTATTAAGGTATGGTCTGGCGGGACAGCCGCCGCTGACCCAGCTGGAAACGGCAAAGCTGCTCCAGATCAGCCGGAGCTATGTTTCCCGCCTTGAGACCCATGCACTGGAGCTTTTGCGGGCCGGTTGGGAGCAGGACTGACTCCCTCTTGCATTCCTCCCTGAACTGTGGTACAATATTAAAGCACACGAACCGTGTGTCTTGTCGGACAGCGCCTGCTGCGTGGTTCGGCATACGGATGTGGGTCCTGTACGATGGAGCCGCAGTGAACCAGGTCAGGTGGGGAACCAAGCAGCCTTAAGCGGCGCGCCCCGTGCGTTTCAGTCAGCCTGCATCCGTATGCCGAGTTACGCAAGGCGGGGGTCAAACCCCGTCAGCGCTGTCCGATTTTTTATTATCGACAGGAGGGGATCGCCGATGTATCGCGCATTATACCGCAAATGGAGACCTCAGCGGTTCGAGGACGTCGTCGCACAGCGCGGCATCGTCACAGCACTGCGCAATCAGGTGGCGTCGGGCCGCGTGGGCCACGCCTACCTTTTCACCGGCGTGCGCGGCACCGGCAAGACCACCTGCGCCAAGATCTTTGCCAAGGCGGTCAACTGCCTCCATTCCAAGGACGGCGACCCCTGCGGCGAGTGCGAGATCTGCAAAGGCATCGACAATGGTAGCATCCTCGATGTGGTGGAAATGGACGCTGCCTCCAACAACGGCGTGGACGACATCCGCGACCTGCGGGACGAGACAGCCTATACCCCCAGCGCCTGCCATTATAAGGTATACATCATCGATGAGGTGCACATGCTGTCCACAGCGGCCTTCAACGCCCTGCTGAAGACGCTGGAAGAGCCGCCTGCCCACGTCATCTTCATCCTCGCCACGACGGAGATCCAGAAAGTTCCGGCCACCATCCTCTCCCGCTGCCAGCGGTACGACTTCACCCGCATCGGGCCGGAGGACATCGCACAGCGGGTCGAGTACATTGCCGGGCAGGAGGGGCTGGAACTGACCACCGACGGCGCAGAGCTGATCGCCCGGCTGGCCGACGGTGCCATGCGCGACGCACTCTCCATCCTTGACACCTGCGCCGGCGTCACGGCAAAGATCGACGCCGACGTGGTCCGCCGGATGGCCGGCGTCACCGACCGGAGCTACCTGTTCCGTATCTCGGATGCGCTGGAAGCGCAGGACGGCGCGGCTGCTCTGGCCCAGCTGGCCGCGCTGCGGCAGCAGTCGGTGGATGTGAAGCGTCTGACCGAAGAGCTGATCGCCCACTACCGCGCTCTGATGCTGGCGGCTCTGCCCGGCGGGCAGAGCCTGCTGTCCGGCGTCTCGCCCGAGGAGGAAGCGCAGTACCTCGAAAAAGGACCTCAGCTGGGCCAGCGGGAGGCCGTCCGGGCCATCCGCACGCTGGGCAACGCCCTCGAGCATATGACCCGGGGCAGCGACCAGCGCATCGAGCTGGAGCTGGCCCTCTTCACCCTCTCTGAGCCGCCGCAGACCGCCCCCGCAGCAGCAGTATCCGTGCAGGCTGCGGCTCCTGCCGCACCGGTCGTCCGGCCCTTTGTCTCGGCCCCGGCACAACCCGCACCGCAGCCCTTTGTGAGTGCACCCGTGACGCCCCCGTCTGCTGTGCAGGAGCCTCTCCCTGCGCCCGCCGCAGAACCGACATCTGCACCGGAAGAGCCAGCGGTCTCCCCCGCTTCGGTTCCCGAGGAACCGGCTCCCGCGCCCGCAGAAGAAGAGCTTCCGCCCCCGCCCGACGAGCCGCCGGTGGCAGAGAGCGCTCCCCTGCCGTGGGATGAACCGGCTGCGCCGGTCACAGCACCCCTCCCGGAGGAAACGCCTGCTGAGGCTTCTGCTCCCACAGCACCGGCTCCGGAATACACCGCCGACCCGGCCTTCAGCCGCCCCCGAAAGGTGGCCGCAGAGGGCATCAACCCCTTCGAGCAGTGGAGTGAGGTCGTCAAGCTCTTACAGGAGAAGGACCCTATGCTCCACAGCTACCTGCGCAAGTCGAAGGCTTACTTTGACGGCACCCGGGTGCTCATCGACGGCGGCAAGACCTTCCGGGACTTCATCCGGGTGAACAAGGACAGTCAGCGCCTCATCAAAAAGCTCATCGCGCAGGTGTCGGGCGTCGCGGTGCCCATCGGCCCCTACGAACCCCGCACCGCCGCGAAGCACACCTCCAATGCCGAGCAGTCCCTCCACGCACTGGAAAAGCTGGGCCTTGAGGTGAGCATCGAGGACAGCACGAAAAAGAAGCGATAAAATGGCTTGCCCTCTCAGTCCCCTAACGGTGACAGCTCTCCCAAAGGGAGAGCCAAAAGCGAAACCGCAAGGCAAAGCCTCTCCCTTTGGGAGAGGTGGCCGCGAAGCGGACGGAGAGGGCGAGGCCGCTAAAAATAAAACGAACAAACAAGGAGAACACAAACTATGAAAGCAAGAATGCCCGCAGGATTTGGCCGCCCCGATATGAACGCTCTGATGCGTCAGGCTCAGAAGATGCAGGATGACATGAAGGCCAAGCAGGCCGAGCTGGAAGCTGCCGAGTACACCGGCAGCGCCTCCGGCGAGATGGTCACGGTCCGGATGAACGGCAAGCACGAGATCCTCGGCATCACCATCAAGCCCGAGGCCGTTGACCCCGACGACATCGAGATGCTGGAAGATCTGGTGGCCGCAGCCGTCAACGCTACCGTCAAGCAGGTGGACGAGACCGCCGAGGCCGAGATGGGCAAGCTGACCGGCGGCCTGAACATCCCCGGCCTCTAAGCGGGAGGGATACGCATGGGTTACACCGCAGCGCCGCTGGAAAAGCTCATCGAGCAGTTCAGCCAGTTTCCGGGCATCGGCCGCAAGGGCGCGACCCGGATGGCCTATCAGGTGCTGAGTATGTCGGACGCCGACGCCACGGCGCTGGCCGAGGCCATCCAGAACGCCCACACCCGGCTCCACCGCTGCCGCGTCTGCCAGAACTACACCGAGGCGGAGCTTTGCCCCATCTGCTCCAGCGCCAAGCGGGACCGCTCCACCATCTGTGTGGTGGAGACCCCCCGCGACGTGCAGGCCTTTGAGCGTACCCGGGAGTATCACGGCCTCTACCACGTCCTCCACGGCCTCATCAGCCCGATGGACGGTATCGGTGCCGAGCAGCTCTCGGTGAAAGAGCTTCTGGCCCGGCTGGGCAGCGGCGAGGTGAAGGAGGTCATCATGGCCATGAATCCCACCGTCGAGGGGGAGGCTACCGCCATGTATCTGGCCAAGCTCATCAAGCCCCTCGGCATCAAGACGACCCGTCTGGCCTACGGCCTGCCCGTGGGCGGCAGCCTCGAGTATACCGATGAGACGACGCTTTACCGCGCCCTCTCCGGCCGCGACGAGCTGTAACAGGCGGATTTTAGAGAACATTAACAGTCTCTTCAAAAATCGCTCTTGAAAATCCAGCAAAATGTGATATAATGACAGGACAGTAAGAAGTCAAGGAAAGGAGGCGCGCTTCATGGCACCTACCAAGGAACGTCCGGCGACCAAAACCATCGCCACAAACCGCGAGGCGCGCCACGAGTACTTCGTGCTCGAAGCGCTGGAGACCGGCGTTGAACTGAAGGGCACCGAGGTCAAGAGCCTGCGTGCGGGCGGCGTCAACCTGAAGGACAGCTGGGTCGATATTGAGGACGGCGAGCTTCTGGTCAAAGGGATGCATATCACCCCCTACGACCACGGCAACATCTTCAATCAGGATCCTCTGCGGGTGCGGCGGCTGCTGGCCCACAAGACCGAGATCCGGCGGCTGCACCAGCAGTGCAAGCTGCAGGGCTACACCCTTGTTCCCCTCTCCCTCTACTTCAAGCATGGCCGCGTCAAGATGGAGGTCGGCCTGTGCAAGGGCAAAAAGCTCTACGACAAGCGTGCCGACGCCGCCAAGCGTGACGCCAAGCGCTCCATCGACCGGGCTGTGAAGTCCAACGGCAAATTCTACTAGATCTCTTTCAGGCAGAATTCCTGCCCGGAAAACCAAGCTTTCTGCGCATGGCGACATGCGCTTTATGGGGGCGTAAAGGTTTCGACGGGGGGAGCGAGGCCTGGGCAGCGGGTAGCAGTGGGGGAACTGCTCTAAACTCCTCCAAAAAATTAACTGACAACAATAATTATCAGTTGCTCGCAGCCTGAGTGCTGCGCGTTCCGCCCACTCTTGTGTCGTGTGGGGCCGGGGCGTCCTTTAGACACAGCACCTGAACGGACCTAAGCTTTGCGGACCGGCAGGAACTCATGAAGCTACTGAAGCGTTAGCCTGACGACCGGCGTGACGCGGAGGGAATGTTGTAGATCGCCTGCACCCGGAGACACCTACGCTGAACTCTTTTCGGACATGGGTTCGACTCCCATCGCCTCCACCAAACAAGAGCCAGACGAACCCTGTATTTTCGTACTGTGCTCTGCCAACAGAAAAGAGCCTCGCTGTTTTGCAGTGAGGCTCTTCTTTTTATACTATATCATTATCCCATGAAGTCAAGCAATACGTCGATGTCCTGACTGATGGCACGGAGATAGTCGGCACCGCCGCGTCGGCCTTCGTAATTCCGGACACGACTGCTCATCTCGGTCAGGAGTTCTGACTTCCGCACCAGAACAGGGTCCCCGATCCATTCATCTCTCTCGATAAAGGCTTCCAGCTGCTCGTATTCCTTTACGATACGAATGTTGGACAGGTTCTCCGGGAGGGTACGGGTATCGAACCAATCCGGCTGCGCGGAAAATTCCAGAGGCGGCAGCGGATCCAACGGCTCATCGGCGTCCCACACATAGGGATGCCGATCATCTTCTTCCGCCGTTTTCTTGAATCGTCCTACCCGCCCTTCGGCCTTGCCAACCGTCTCATAGTGGTTGAACAACGCCTCGGCGTCGTAGCCGTAAAGCTCGTAGGCGTCCGAATAGCGGTCGGCATAGTCCTTGTACTGGAACGTCTCGACGCTCTCCGTTCCCGGGGTAATGTCGTTCCAGATGCTCACCGCCGCCGCATGGATGGTGGGCAGAGCCGCTGTCATCGTCAGGGCCAGAACCCCCGATGCAGCCGCCGCAATGAATTTTCTTCTCATGATAAGACCTCCTTTTTTATAAGCGGTTCATCCCGGAAGCGAGAATCTCCGCACATTTACATGATTATTCCACACGTTGGAGCAGTCCTCAAAGATCTTATGCTGTATCCGGCCCCGGATGGTATTGCCGCTGACCTCGCTGGTGCTGGCGATGCCGTGCCCGAGGGAAACTTCCAGCGTATTGTCCTTCAGGGCGCTGAGCCGATAGCTGATGCGCCGCCCATCGTCGCCGCTCAGGACAATACGGCTGTTCTGGATGACCGTACTGCCGTCGGCGCGGCCATTGCCCTGCGCCAGCATGGGATTCGCGCTCTTTCTGATGTCATGCCCGGCCACATCGTCCGGCTGGTTCAGGGTGATGTCGCAGTTGTCCACGACGGCATGGGTCTTGTCGCCCACCATGTGGAAGATGACCTCGCAGCGGTCCGCCCAAATGGTGCAGTGCTCCATCCGCACATCGGTGATGCCGCTCTGCCCCAGTGTGATGAACCACACCGGACGGTTGCCTGCCGCCAGACTCTCCTCCGTCTCTGTCTCATAAAAGCCACAGCCCGAGAGGACGACCTCCCGCACAGCGCTGCCCCAGCCCCAGACGGCTAAGACCTCGTCTGCACCGGACTTGTAAAAATCACAGTCCTCAAAACGGATATTCCGGCTCTCTGCCTGATCCGTCCAGTTGCGCACCCAGATGCCGCCTGCCGTGCCGCCCGTCAGCTGGCGGAATACGCAGCCCTCGAAGCGGATGTTCTCATTGACCCCGTACAGGTCGGCAGCGCCCCGGCACCAGTCGTTGGGCTGGCAGTCGAAGGTACAGTCCACGACTTCCACATTGCAGGCGCGCATCACCCAGAACAGGCAGTTGCTCTGGCAGCTGTCCGCCGCCCGGAAGGTGACATTTTCCAGCCGGATGTCGTGTGCGCGGTCCTCATTGGACCTTCCGATGATACCGACGGCCGGGCGGTCCTGCCCCAGCGTCTCATACTGGATGTCGCTGAGCAGAACAGCCCCATTGCCCCGGATGGTCAGGCCGCTGGGCAGCTCAAGCTGGGAGGAAAAGCGGTAGACCGCCCCCTCCGTCAGCTCGAGGGGCAGACCGGCGGCGCTGGCACACTGCATCGCGGACTCCAACGCCTGCTGGTCGTCTGCCCTGCCATCGCCCCTCGCCCCGAACTGTTCCGGCGTGATGCTGCCGCTTTCCGGGCTTTCTGTGCTGCTCTGGATGGTGGAGGCGGACGCAGCCTGCACCAAGGCTGCGGCCATCCTTTCGTTTTTCTGTGTACCGCCGCACAGAAGCAACGCTGCTGCGAGGCCAAGGGACAGAGCCTTTCTTCTCACCTTCGATTTTTTCTCCTTATCTGGGGGATATTCTTTCTTTTATTTTATCATAAACCGGGTCGGATGTACAGCAAAAGGGCCGCTGCCCGCGAGATGCGGCAGCGGCCCTTTCGGAAATTTTCAGTTCATCCGTGCGTCAGCTCAGGACTGGCAGGCGGTGATGAGGCTCATCTTGTAGACCTCGTCGGCGTTGCAGCCACGGGACAGGTCATTGATGGGAGCGTTCAGGCCCTGCAGGATGGGGCCGTAGGCAGCGTAGCCGCCCAGACGCTGTGCGATCTTATAGCCGATGTTGCCGGCCTCGATGCAGGGGAAGATGAAGGTGTTGGCCTGACCAGCGACCTTGCTGCCCTTGCACTTGACCTGTGCGACCTCGGGAGCAACGGCTGCGTCGAACTGCAGCTCACCGTCCACAGCCAGCTCGGGATCCATCTCCTGAGCCTTGATGACAGCGTCGTGGCTCAGAGCGACGGTGCCGCCCTTGCCGGAGCCCTTGGTGGAGAAGCTCAGGACAGCGACCTTCGGGTCGATGCCGAACAGCTTTGCGGTCTTAGCGGTCTCAACAGCGACCTCAGCCAGCTTGGCGGCAGCAGTGACCTTGACCTCGCCGGTCGCCTTATCGACGGTATCGGTGTAGTCGATGTTGACAGCGCAGTCGCCCATGGCAATGCGCTTCAGGCCCTCTTCGCCGCAGTCACGGTCCAGAATGAAGCAGGAGCTGACCAGATGAGCGCCCTTCTTGGTCTTGACCAGCTGCAGAGCGGGACGGATGGTATCGGCGGTAGAGTAGGTGGCGCCGCCCAGCAGGCAGTCTGCCTTGCCCATCTTGACCAGCATGGTGCCGAAGTAGTTGGACTTCTTCAGCAGGGCTGTGCACTCCTCTGCGCTCTGCTTGCCCTTGCGCAGCTCGACCATCGTATTGACCATCTCATCGAAACCGGCGTAGTTCTCCGGGTCGATGATCTCAGCAGCGGAAATATCAAAGTTGCCCGCAGCGGCAGCAGCCTTGCACTCTGCCTCGTTGCCGACCATGACGACCTTCAGCACGCCCTCAGCCAGCAGCTTGCTTGCGGCCTCCAGGATGCGGGGGTCATTGCCCTCAGTGAAAACGATCGTCTTGGGGTTTGCCTTCAGCTGGGCTACCAGGGGTGCAAACATATCAGCCATTATTGATTACCTCCGAAATTACTTTGCAATTATTCCCGGGCACCACAGGTGTGCCCTTCCTTTTTATTCTAGCACAGAGTCAGAAAACTTCAAGACAAATCTTGAATTTTGTGGTATATTTTAAAGAAGAAATCCGGCGATAATTTGTTAAGAAAATGTCATTTAATTAATAGGAGAATACTGCGCTTATGGATTGGGAAACATTGAAAACCGACTGCCTCGCCTGCCAGCGCTGCCCGCTGCACACCACCCGCCGCAGCGTCGTGTTCGGGCAGGGCGTGGAGAACGCCGAGGTCTTGTTCGTGGGCGAAGGCCCCGGCCAGAGCGAGGACGAGCAGGGCCTGCCCTTCGTGGGCCGCAGCGGCCAGCTGCTGGACAAATACCTCTTTGCCATCGACCTCGACCGCGCCTCCAACTGCTACATTGCCAACATCGTCAAATGCCGCCCGCCCCAGAACCGCGACCCTCTGCCCGCCGAGAGCGAGGCCTGTATGCCGTGGCTGCGGGAGCAGTTCCGCCTGCTGCGGCCCAAGATCGTGGTCTGTCTGGGCCGCATCGCTGCCCAGCGGATGATCCGCCCCGACTTCTCGGTGACGAAGGAGCACGGCACCTTCATTGAGAAGAACGGCATCCTTTTCATGGGTACCTTCCATCCCGCTGCCCTTCTCCGCCAGCCCCAGAACAAGCCCGAGGCCTTCGGCGACTTCGTGGCGCTGCGGGATAAGATCGGCGAGGTGTGTGTGCATACCTACTGATTAAGCCTCTCCCTCACTTTTTCCTCCCCTTTTGCATACCCTAAGACAAAAGTGAGGTGTTAAGATATGAGTGCTGTACGCAGCGATTCGATCGATTTCTTCTTAGGGACCACCACCCCCGCCGGGTTCAAAGGGTATTTTGAGCCTCTGCGGCGGGAACCGGGGATGCAGATGTATCTCATCAAAAGCGGGCCGGGCTGCGGCAAATCGACTCTGATGAAGCGGCTGGCCCTCAAGGCCGAACAGAAGGGCGAACCCATCCAGCGCATCCACTGCGCCAGTGACCCCGACAGTCTGGACGGCGTCATCTTCCTCGACAAGCGCGCTGCCATCGTGGACGCCACTGCGCCCCATGTTCTGGAACCGGACGCCCCGGGCGCAGAAGAGCAGGTGGTGAGCCTGTACCACACGCTGGACGCCGACGCCCTCCGCGCCCACGCCGATGAGGTGAAGCACCTCTTTGCCCAGAATGCCGCCCTCCGCAGCCGGGCCGCACGGTATATCGCCTCGGCAGGAAGCCTGCTGCTGGACAGCCGCCGGGCCGAGGCCTGCAGCGCCAACTTTGAAAAGGTGCGTCGGTACGTCAAGCGGCTCTGTACCCGACTCCTTCCCCGCCTGCCCGACGGAGCCGAGGCCGGTGAGGAGCTGCGGCTGCTGTCAGCCATCACCCCCAAAGGCCCGGTGTTCTACCGGGGGACGGTGCAGGCGCTGGCCGACCGGTATGTGGTCTTCCACGACGACTGCGGGGCCGTCTCCCGGCTGCTGCTGGAGCTTATCCGGGCCGAGGCGCTGGCCCGGGGCTACCACATCATCACCTGCCCCTGCGCCATGCACCCCGAAGACAAGATCGACCATCTCTTCATCCCGGCCCTCCGGCTGGCTTTCCTCACCGACAACCGGTGGCATCCCGTCCAGCTGCCCGGTGTGCAGGCCGTCCGGTGCACCCGCTTCGTGGACCGGGAGAATCTGGCGGGCTACCGCGCCCGTCTCCGCTTCAACGAGCGGGCTGCCGCCGAGCTTCTTGAGCAGGCTGCCGACCTGATGGCGCAGGCCAAGGCCTGTCATGATGAGCTTGAGACCTACTACCGCGCCGCCGTAGACTTCGACCGGGTGGACACAGCCGCCGTCCAATGCGCCGAGATGCTGGGGCTGGGGTAGTTTAATAATAAATAAAAGGAAGTGACCCCTATGCCCGCGTTTCGTCTGCCTGTCCGTCAGCTGGTGGAATTTCTGCTCCGCACCGGCAGCATCGACAGCCGCTTCACCGGCTTTGACCGCGCCAACGAGGGCGCGCGCATCCACCGCAGGCTGCAAAAGGCGGCGGGCGAGGGCTATGCCGCCGAAGTTTTCCTCTCCGGTGAGCGGGAAGTGTCGGGCATCACCTTCACCATCGAGGGGCGGGCTGACGGCATCTTTTCCGACGAGGCAGGGGTGACGGTCATCGACGAGATCAAGACCACCGCCGTCCCTGCCGACGCCATCGCCGAGGACATGAACCCCTGCCACTGGGCACAGGGGATGGTCTACGGGGCGCTCTATGGCCGTCAGCAGGGGCTGGACCGGCTGGACGTCCGGCTCACATACTATCAGATCGATACCGATGAAGTCTTCCGCTTCCTGCGGCATTTCACCCTCGGGGAGCTGGAAGCCTTCCTGCAAGACCTTCTCGGGCAGTATGCCCCTTGGGCGCAGCGCCAGCTGGCGTGGAAGGAGCGCCGGAGCGAGAGCCTCTCGGCGCTGGCCTTCCCTTTTCCGGCCTATCGGCCCGGGCAGCGGGCGCTGGCAGGCGAGGTCTACCGCGCCTGCACCGCTGCACCCTCGAAGGCGGGCGTCCGGCTCTTCTGTCAGGCTCCCACCGGCATCGGCAAGACCATGAGCGTTCTCTTCCCCGCCCTGCGGGCCATCGGCACCGGCTGCGGCGAGAAGCTGTTCTACCTCACGGCCCGCAATACCACGCAGTCTGCCGCCGAGGACGCCGTGGCGCGGCTGCGGGCGGCTGCCCCGGGGCTGGCGCTCCGGAGCGTGACCCTGACGGCCAAGGAGAAGGTCTGCCTCCACCCGGACGCCGAGGGCCATCCCGCCTGCCTGCCCGAGCTTTGCCCCTACGCCAACGGCTACTACGACCGGGTGAACACCGCCCTGCGAGCCCTTCTGGACGAGGGCAGCGGCTGCTTCGACCGGGCCGCGCTGGCCGATGCTGCGCGGCAGTTCACGGTCTGCCCCTTCGAGCTGGGGCTGGACCTGAGCGAGTGGTGTGACGTCATCATCGGGGACTACAACTACCTCTTCGACCCGGTGGTGCACCTGCGGCGGTTCTTTGACAGCGCGGGCGACTGGCTCTTCCTCGTGGATGAGGCCCACAACCTGCCCGAGCGTGCCCGCGCCATGTACTCCGCCCGCTTTTGCAAGAGCAGCCTTACCGAGGCCAAGCGCGCCCTCGGCCGGGGCAGGAGTGCTCTTAAAACGGCCCTCACCAAGGCCGACAAAGCCTTTCTGGAGGGCCGGAAAGCCGTCTGCGCCCTCGCGCCCCGGCGGGGCAGCGCTGCCCCCGGAGAGGACGGCAGCGGCCAGACCTCTCTTCTGGAACAGGCGGAGACGCCCACGCTCGCGCTGCCTGCCGCCGACTATGCGCAGGACGGCACGGTGTTCTGCAAAGAGCTGCCCTCGGCCCTGCTGGCGCCTCTGCGGGCGCTGACGGCCCCTTTGCAGGACTGGCTGGAGGACGACTCTGACGACGCCGAGGGCCACACAGCTCTTCTGGACCTCTATTTCGAGGTTCAGGATGTCCTGCGGGCAGCGGAGCGGTACGATGAGCACTTTGCCACCCAACTCACCGCCCGGGGCAGCGAGCTGGAACTGCAGCTGCTCTGTCTCGACCCCTCCCCCTTCGTGGACACAAGCCTCTCAACGGGGCGGGCCGCTGCCCTGTTCAGCGCCACCCTGACGCCGCTGGGCTACTATCGCACCGTCCTCGGCTGCCCCGAGGCCCGGGCCGTGGCTTTGGAAAGCCCTTTCCCTCCTGAGAATCTCGGGCTTTACTGCCTGTCCTCCATCTCCACACGCTACCGCCAGCGGGAGGCCAGCATCCAGCCCATCTCGGACGCCCTCGCGGCGCTGGCCTCCGGCCGGAGGGGCAACTATCTGGCCTTTTTCCCCAGCTATGCCTATCTGCGTCAGGTGTGGGAGGACTTCACCGCCCGCTACCCCGGCATCGACACGCTGGTGCAGGAGAGCGGGCTGGACGACGCCGGGCGGGCGGCCTTTCTCGGGCGGTTCTCGCCCCGCCCGGAAAAGACGCTGCTGGGCTTCGGGGTCATGGGAGGCATCTTCGGTGAGGGGGTGGATCTCACAGGTGACCGGCTCATCGGCTGTGCCATCGTGGGCGTGGGCCTGCCGCAGGTCAGCCCCCGGCAGGAGATGCTCCGCCGCTATTACGACGCCCAGAACGGTGCAGGCTTCGACTACGCCTACCGATGGCCCGGGATGAACAAGGTCCTTCAGGCCGCCGGGCGGGTCATCCGGACGCAGGAGGATAAAGGCGTGGTGCTGCTCTTGGATGACCGCTTTGCCCAGAGCGAATATGCCCGCCTTTTCCCGAAGCATTGGCGGCAGCTGGAGTATCTGCGGGATACGGAGGACTTAAAGAAGAAACTGGAAGCTTTTTGGAAGGACTAAACCTCTCCGTCACGCCTACGGCGTGCCACAGCCCGGGTTGCGGCTCCCAGCGTCTGCTTCGCTGTCGCTTGCACCCTGCTGGCCGCTGCCCCAACAGCTCCTTCCTGTTTCCGCCACTGGCGGCGGTCGTCGCCGTTGCCTACCGAGGGGAGGCTTTGGCATACCGTAAAGCTTCGCCTCTTCGCCAGAGGCTCCCCTACAAGGGGAGCTGGCGCGAAGCGTCTGAGAGGTTGGACGAAGGACGGCCTGACCGTGAGCCGCCAAAATAAAAAGAGGCAGACGCCCTTCGTCTGCCTCTTTTTTCCATCATATCATCGTCTTGTTTTTGCCGTTTTCTTCCGTATGATGTCCCACGAGGGCATCTGCCCGCGCAGGGTATCCCATGCGGTCATCTGGGTCTGTGTCTTGGCGCGGAGGCCCTCGAAGGCCTCGTCGAGGTACTGCATCTCAGCCACGGCGTGCATCGCGTGGTCGGAGACGCAGAGACGGCCCAGCGGGGTCTTGCAGATGGCCAGCAGCATGGCGTCCATCTTCCGGCGTCCGGGAGTCCCGGCGCGGTAGCAGTCGGTGTTCTCCTTGTCGTCCACCGGGATGTGCGCGGCCTTGAGCATCTCGCAGCCCTCCCACGCGGCATCGAGGACCAGCTCCCGCTGCTCCTTGGTGGCCTTGGAGAGGTCGCCCTTGCAGGCGTAACAGAGATAACAGGCCGGCAGGATGAGGGCGATGTGGCACTTGAGCCATGCGTCCATGTCGCTGACAAAGTTCAGCTTGTATCTTGCGCCCTCGAAGGCAGTCTTGAGGCGGTAGCGGAAGACGCCCGAAAGGGGTGCTGTGGCCCCGCCGACGGTCATATCCACGCCGACATGGGCGCTGACCACCTTATCCACATCCCGGTGTCCGCCGCTGCTCTGAAAACCGAACGCGACCTTGTCCGCCGGGCGCTGCATGGCCTGCATGACCTCCACCGCGTGGGGGTCGTTGCCCACAAAGACGAAGTACTCGCTCTTATTCTGCTTGAGGATGGGCAGCACATCGGGCAGCTGCCCGGCCTGCACCGCCACAAAAACGAGGTCGTAGCAGTCGTCCGGGGCCAGCGTGTCGATGGTCGTCACCCGGTCCACCGTGGTGCGGCACTGCGCCCAGTGGCGGATCACGAGGCCCCTTTGGTCGAGCCTTTCCTTCCACTCACCCCGCGCCAGCATGGTGACGACGTTCTTCTTGTTCTGCAGCAGACGGTGGGCCAGTTCACAGCCCTGCACCCCTGCACCATAGACCAGTATCCTCATCTCTGCCTGCCTCCTTTCGCAGGCCCCCTCCCGGGGCCGGAAGTCCTCAGTGCTTCAAAAACGAGAAGAAACCCTTTTTCTCGTAGGGCTTTTCCTCCGCGCCAGTCACCGTGTAGCCGGTGGCTGCGATGGCAGCCTTCAGGGCTTCGATGTCCAGCGGCTGGGCCGAGACGATGACCGTCTCGCCCTTTGTGTGGGAAGAAGTGACCTTCTCCACCTGCGCGGTCTTGCGCACCACATCGTTGATGTGGCTCTCGCACATCCCGCACATCATCCCGTTCACTTTCAGCGTCGTCTGCACCATTGGTCCGTACCTCCTGCTCCTGGATCGCGCCCACCGGGCGTTTTTCATTTTCATCATACCACACTGGTATGCTAATTGCAAGTGCCTGCGGACAGACCGCCGCTCACAGTACGCGGGTGTGGTATATTTCTCCCGTATCTACGTCTTTCCAATAAAATACGCCGTCCTCCAGCGTCATGTAGCTGTGGGGACTGTTTTCCTTCGGGATGCTCAGGGATCCGGGGTTGAGGTAGACGTTTCCCTGCCCGAACTCCGTCCACGCCGGGACATGAGTGTGGCCATGGAGCAGGATGTCCCCCTCGGCCAGCGGCGGCAGGTTCTTTAAGTTATAGATATGCCCGTGGGTGGCGTAGATGAGCTTTTCGCCCGCCGGGAGGACGCAGTAATCCGCCAGCACCGGAAAGTCCAGCACCATCTGATCCACCTCGGCATCGCAGTTGCCTCGGACACAGCAGAGCCTGTTCTTCAGGCTGTTCAACATCGGGATGACCTCCTTGGGCGCATAGTCCCGGGGCAGGTCGTTCCGGGGACCGTGATAGAGCAGATCCCCCAGCAGGAGCAACCGCCCGGCCCCCTCCCGCTCGAAAGCCTCCACCATCTTCTTACCGTAGTACGCCGACCCGTGCAGGTCGGATGCGATCATCCATTTCATTCCGTTCCCTCCGTTCTCGTTTGGCTCCATTGTACCACGAAATGGACGCTTGAGAAGTCTTTTGTGAAAAGTCATACTTTTGACTTGACAATCTCTCCGTTTCGTGGTATCCTATCGCAGGCTGGTCGGAAGGCTGCTTTTCCGGTTTTCCTTCCGGCCCGCGTCCCGGTGCTGTCCGGCGGCGTCCCGTAACGCCGCTGTCGTCGATGCACCGTATTTCTTTGCATCCTCTTCATAAAACCCCGTGTGGATTTTTACAGCATAGATCTTGCTACTTTTCGCCACACAATGGCCCGCTTCAAAGCCGCCGTTGTGTGGCTTTTCTTGTGCGGAATTTTCAGGAAAGGAAGCTTTTACCCCCTATGAACGATACCTTTATGAAGACAAAGCCCGTCTTCCCGCTCCTCGTGTCCATGGCCCTGCCCAACGTCATCTCCATGCTGGTGAACTCGCTGTACAACATCGTGGACAGCCTCTTCGTGGCCCAGATCAATGAGCAGGCCATGACGGCCCTCTCCCTCGTGTTCCCCATCCAGAACTTCGTGAACGCTGTCGCCATCGGCTTCGGCGTGGGCATCAACGCCCTTGTCGCCCTCTACCGGGGCGCAGGCGACCATGACAAGGCCGATGCAGCCGCCACCCACGGCATGGCCCTCTCGGTGCTCCACGGCCTCCTGTGCACCCTGCTGGCCACGGCCATCATGCCCGGCTTCCTCGCCCGGTTCACCGCCGACAGCACCATCGTCTCGATGGGCGTCACCTATTCCGCCATCGTCTTCTTCTTTGCCATCGTGAACATGGCCAGCCTCGCCTTCGAGAAGATCTTTCAGGCTGTGGGCCGGATGAAGCTCACCATGCTCGCCCTCATCTCGGGCTGCGTGTGCAACATCCTGCTGGACCCCATCCTCATCTTCGGCCTCGGCCCAGTGCCC
>OKZN01000276.1_pt1 | contig 16159 bp, 10 predicted proteins | sample 1609111 | NCBI WGS metagenome assembly OKZN01 (sample SAMN02675048, study PRJEB24791) | human gut metagenome, SKBSTL034 | isolation source: stool | host: Homo sapiens | place: USA
TAAAGGTATATCACCTCAACATCCGTCAGCCTGACCTTCCAACTCCTCAATGTGGCCTAGATGCCTTGAAGCATATAGACCGCACGGTCTTGGAGTATTCTCCAAGTCAGGGCTATCTCAGCTATCGCGAGAAGCTTGTAGATTACTATAAGAAATTCAACATCAACGTAACTGCCGATGATATCATCATTACATCGGGAGGTTCTGAGGCTGTTCTCTTCTCTTTCATGAGCTGCCTCAACCCTGGCGACGAGATTATCGTACCAGAACCTGCTTACGCTAACTATATGGCGTTTGCCATCTCGGCGGGTGCCAAGATCCGTACCATCGCCACAACGATAGAAGAAGGTTTCTCCCTGCCTAAGGTGGAGAAGTTTGAGGAGTTGATCAATGAGCGCACCCGTGCCATCCTGATCTGCAACCCTAACAACCCTACGGGCTATCTCTATACCCGCAGAGAGATGAATCAGATTCGTGACCTGGTGAAGAAGTACGACCTCTATCTCTTCTCTGATGAGGTTTACCGTGAGTATATCTATACCGGCAGTCCTTATATCAGTGCGATGCACCTGGAAGGCATCGAGCAGAACACGGTTCTCATCGATTCTGTTTCGAAGCGTTACAGTGAGTGCGGTATCCGTGTGGGTGCCCTCATCACCAAGAATGCAGAAATCCGCAAGGCGGTGATGAAGTTCTGCCAGGCCCGTCTCTCTCCTCCACTGATCGGTCAGATTGTAGCCGAAGCTTCTCTGGACGCTCCTGAAGAGTACTACCGCGATGTATACGATGAGTATGTAGAGCGCCGTAAGTGCCTGATAGACGGCTTAAACCGCATTCCGGGCGTATACTCTCCTATTCCTATGGGAGCCTTCTATACCGTAGCCAAACTGCCTATCGATGATTCAGAAAAGTTCTGCCGCTGGTGTCTGGAGGAATTCAACTACGAGGGCGAAACCATCATGATGGCTCCAGCCTCCGGTTTCTATACGACTCCTGGAGCCGGCCACAATCAGGTTCGTGTAGCTTACGTCTTGAAGAAACACGATCTGGAGCGTGCTCTGGTGGTTCTGGGTAAGGCACTTGAGGCTTATCCGGGAAGAGTGGAAGACGAAGGACTGTAAGAATGTGAAGAACGAAGAGTGAAGAATACAACAGCTTCACTAATCATAAAGTTCAAAGATCAAAATTCAAAGTAAAGATGAATTTTCCTCTATTTATAGCAAAGAGATTATATAGCGATCAGGGCGATAAACGTAAAGTTTCTCGCCCTGCTATTCATATAGCCACTGCAGGTGTTGCTATCGGACTCGCCATTATGATTATGTCGGTATGCGTAGTGCTCGGATTCAAGCATACCATACGTGACAAGGTAATAGGATTCGGAAGCCATATACAAGTGGCCGACTTCATGACGCTGCAGCAGCAAAACCAGTATCCGGTGGTTATGAACGACTCGATGGTCAACGTACTGAAAAAGATACCTGGCGTAAAACATGTGCAGAAATTTGCCATGAAAGAGGGAATCCTGAAGACGGACAGCGATTTCCTGGGCGTCATGTTCAAAGGTGTAGGGCCTGATTTTGATTCTACCTTTATCCATCAGAACATGATCGAAGGCAGCATCCCTAAGTTTGATGACAAAGCGAGTCATAACCAGATTCTCATCTCACAGCTGATGGCTGGTAAGCTGAAGCTGAAGACGGGAGAACGCATCTTTGCCTACTTCTTTGATGACAACGGAGTGCGTATGCGCCGCTTCACCATCAAGGGTATCTATCAGACCAACCTGAAGAAGTATGATGAGGTAATGGTATACACCGATCTCTATACTGCCGTGAAGCTGAACGGATGGGAAGAAGACCAAACGAGCGGTGCAGAACTGACAGTAAACGACTTCAACAAGCTCAACGAGACTGAAGATTATATTATTAATAAGGTGAACCGCACGGTAGATCACTATGGAGAAACCTACAGCAGTTCTACCATCAAGGACCTGAATCCAAACATCTTCCAATGGCTGAGCCTGATGGATCTGAATGTCTGGATTATTCTCGGTCTGATGCTGATAGTAGCCGGCGTCACCATGATCAGCGGTCTGCTCATCATCATTCTGGAACGCACCTCCATGATAGGCGTAATGAAGGCATTGGGTGCTCGCAACAAGACTATCCGCCACACCTTCCTGTGGTTTGCCGTCTTCATCATCGGCAAGGGTATGCTTCTGGGCAACGCCATCGCCCTCGGCATTCTTACCCTCCAGTACTTTACAGGCATCATCAAACTCGATGCACAGACCTATTATGTAAGTACCGTTCCGGTAGAATTCAACTGGCTTGCCATCATAGCCCTGAACATTGCTACGCTGCTGATAAGTATCTTCATGCTCGTAGCACCAAGCTACCTGATTTCTCACATCCATCCAGCCAAATCAATGAGATATGAGTAAAATACAGTCTATAACACCACAATATGTAGACTAAAAAGGAAAAAAAACTAATTATTTTATGTAGTTTTTGAAAATAGTGCACATTTTATTTTGCAGTGTGCACTATTTTCATTATCTTTGCACAAAATTTTGTAAATTGTGCAATGAATTCAATACCAAGTTTTAACTCGTATATTGAGAACAGCATTATCAAGAATTGGAATCTGGATGCGCTCACCGATTACAAGGGCGCAACCCTCCAATATCACGATATTGCCAGAAAGATTGAGAAGCTACACATCCTGTTCGAAAACAGCGATGTAAAGAAGGGCGACAAGATTGCCGTCTGCGGAAGAAATAGTAGCCAGTGGGCAGTAGCCTTCCTGGCCATTATTACTTACGGAGCCATTGTCGTACCTATACAGAACGAATTTAAGCCTGAGCAGATTCACAACATCGTGAACCACAGCGAAAGCAAACTTCTGTTCGTTGGTGACGTGGTAGCTACAGAGATAACACCAGAGGAGATGCCTTCGCTGGAAGGAATCATCTATCTTCCGGACAATTCGCTTGTCATCTCGCGCTCTGAGAAACTGACTTATGCGCGCGAGAACCTCAATGCAATGTTCGGACACAGATATCCTAAGTATTTCAGACCAGAACACGTGAAGTATCACGTAGACGATCCTGAAGAACTGGCGATGATCAACTATACCAGTGGAACTACCGGTTTCTCAAAAGGTGTGATGCTCCCATACAGAGCACTTTGGGGTAATCTTGACTACCTCATTGATTCAGTGAAACCAAATATAGGTAAGAACAGCAACATCCTTTCTACCCTTCCGATGGCTCACATGTATGGACTCATGACAGAATTTCTCTTCAATATAGTATTGGGTAACCATATCTTCTTCCTTACCCGTCTGCCGAGCCCAACGCTCATCTCAGAGGCGTTGTCAGAAATCAAGCCAGACATCCTCTATGCGGTGCCGCTTGTAGTAGACAAGATTGTAAGAAAGGAAGTATTCCCACATATCCAAACCAACCGTGCACGACTGCTGATGAACATGCCTGTCATCAATAAGCGCATCAAGGAGAAGGTTCGCGAGTTTGTATTGAGAAAGTTTGGCGAACGTCCTTACGAGGTTGTTGTGGGTGGTGCTCCGCTCAACAAGGAGATAGAGAACTTCTTCATCAGCGTAGGTTTCCCTATCGCAATGGGATATGGTACCACTGAGACTGCTCCACTTATCACCTTTGCCCATCAGGACAACTATGTGGCAGGAAGCTGTGGTGTTGCCGTGAAGCACATGGAGGTAAAGGTTTTGAGCGATGACCCGGAGAACGTAGCCGGTGAACTGGTTTGCCGCGGCATCAATGTGATGAAGGGCTATTACAAGAACCAGGAGGCAACAGATGCCGTAATAGATAAAGACGGATGGTTCCATACAGGCGACCTGGCAACGATGGACGCCGACGGACATATCTTCATAAGAGGCAGAAGCAAGAACATGCTGCTGGGACCTAACGGACAGAACATCTATCCGGAAGAGATTGAGGACAAGCTCAACTCCATGGCTATGGTCAACGAGAGCATCGTAATACAGAGCGATGACAAGCTGGTAGCTCTAGTTCATCCGGATATGGAAGAAGTTAACAACCTCGGCTTTACAGACGAAGACCTGGAGAACATCATGGAGCAGAACCGCAAGGAACTGAACATGCAGATACCTAGCTTCGCAAAGGTGTCACGCATCAAACTTCATAATCAGGAATTTGAAAAGACAGCCAAGAAGTCTATCAAGCGTTACCTCTATCAGAACGCAATCTAGAGACAGGCCCTATCTGCTGACAGACCATCAGCAGATAAGGTCTATCATCAGCAAACGGACTTCAGTACGAGAAAAATATAAAAAAGCAAATCGTTAAATAACAAGAATATGGAGATTCCAAGTTTTAACGCACTAATCCAAAAGAGCATCGTAGACCATTGGGATATGGATGCTCTGACAGACTACAAGGGAGCAACCTTGCAGTACCATGATGTAGCACGCAAAATTGAGAAGCTACACATCATGTTTGAGAACTCTGGTGTAGTAAAGGGCGACAAGATAGCACTTTGCGGTCGAAATAGCGCAAACTGGGCTGTAGCATTCCTTGCTACCCTTACCTATGGTGCCATTGCCGTACCTATCCTGCATGAATTCATGCCAGACCAGATTCACAACATCGTAAACCACAGCGATGCCAAACTGCTCTTTGTGGGTGATGTTGTAGCTACACAGATTGATGCAACGAAGATGCCAGGTCTTGAAGGCATCATCTATATACCGGATTATTCACTTGTCGTTTCACGTACCGACAAGTTGACTTATGCGCGCGAACACCTCAACGAGATGTTCGGTATCAAGTATCCTAAGTACTTCCGCAAAAACCATGTCAACTACTATATGGAACAGAATCCGGATGAGTTGGCTATGATCAACTATACCAGCGGAACTACCGGTTTCTCCAAGGGAGTAATGGTTCCATACCGTGCACTCTGGGGCAATGCAGATTTTGCTGAGGACGTACTGGGTAAGAAGATCAAGCCGGGAGATTCTATCATCAGTATCCTGCCGATGGCCCACATGTACGGCATGGCGTTTGAATTTATCTTCGAATTCATCAAGGGCTGCCACATCTTCTATCTCACCCGCATCCCTAGTCCAGCCATCATTGCCGAGGCATTCGGCCGCATCAAGCCAGCCGTCATTATATCTGTACCTCTGGTTATCGAGAAGATTATCCGCAAGAAGGTATTCCCTAAGATCCAGAACAACCGCATGCGTATGCTGCTCCACATGCCTGTGATCAGCAAGAAGGTGAAGGAGAAGATATGCGACCAGGTATCCAATGCCTTCGGTGGCAACTTCTACGAGGTGATTATTGGTGGTGCAGCCTTTAACCAGGAAGTGGAAAGTTTCCTCCATAGCGTAGGTTTCAAATATACCGTGGGATATGGCGCAACAGAATGTGCCCCTATCATCTGCTACGAGGATTACAAAAACTTCGTACCGGGCTCTTGCGGTAAGGCTGCCCTCCACATGATGGTCCGCATCGATAGTCCTGATCCTGAGAATGTACCGGGCGAAATCCTTGCCAAGGGTCCTAACGTAATGTTGGGTTACTATAAGAATGAGGAAGCTACCAAGCAGACCATTGACGAGAACGGATGGTATCATACAGGCGATCTCGGAACCATGGATGGTGACGGCAACGTCTTCATCAAGGGTCGTAGCAAGAACATGCTGCTCGGCGCAAACGGTCAGAATATCTACCCTGAGGAGATTGAGGATAAGCTCAACTCTTTGGCCCTGGTAGCGGAAAGCGTGGTTGTACAGAAGGGCGACAAGCTCATTGCTCTGGTTCACCCAGACTATGATGAAGCTCAGACCCTGAATCTCGGTACCAACGAACTGGCAGATGTCATGGAGCAGAACCGCCAGGAGCTCAACACCATGATTCCTGCTTACAGCAAAGTATCAGAAATACGTATACATGAAGATGAGTTTGAAAAAACTCCTAAGAAGAGCATCAAGCGATTCCTCTATACGGCAGAGTAAAGTAAGAGGGTGACAGGCTCGCAAATCCGCTAGACGTTTCTCCTGTTCCGCCTTACGGACTCGCGAACCTGTATTATGAAATAAAAAAATGGTGTGACTTCGGTTTTGAAGTCACACCATTTTTTATAAATTATAATATAGTATTCGAGCGGATTCTGGACAGCGTTTCCGGAGTCATCTGCAGATAACTTGCGATATAGGTGAGCGGAGCACGCAGAACCACCTGTGGGCTCATTTCGCACAGGCGCTTATATTTATTAGGTGCCGACTCAAATCGCATCAGATCGGCATGAATCTGAGACTGAATCAAACTCTCTTCCAATATTTTACGATAAAGCATCTGGATATTAACATTACGCATAGCAGCCGCCTCCAGCTTCTTCTTCGGTAGCATATACACCAGAGTAGGCTCCAAAGCTTCTACCTGCAAGCGTGTAGGCTCTTCCTTAAAGAGGCTCTCAATGCACATAAAGATGGAATGATCCACACCCAGATGTTCGGTCACCTCCTTGCCATTCTTAAAGTAAAATTGGCGCACCAATCCCTTCTCGATGTACGAGATACCCATGCACTGTTCACCTTCAGGCAAGATCATCTCGCCCTTGCCATACTTGATAGGCTCAAGGATATCTTCCACCACATCGAGTTCATCATGAGTCATCGTACTATATTTACGCGCCAGTTCGCGCGCAATATCACGCTTAGGGGTAATTACTTTAAAGTCTGCCATAATACTTAACCTCCTTTTCCTTTATACTTATATTAATTAGTCGAGTTTGAGCACAGCCAGGAAAGCTTTCTGTGGAACTTCCACATTACCAATCTGCTTCATGCGCTTCTTACCCTTCTTCTGCTTCTCAAGCAACTTGCGCTTACGGCTCACGTCACCACCATAACATTTGGCAGTAACATCCTTGCGCACCTGCTTAACAGTCTCACGTGCCACAATCTTGGCACCGATAGCTGCCTGGATAGCAATATCGAACTGCTGACGAGGTATGAGGTCCTTCAACTTCTCGCACATTCTGCGGCCGAAGCTCACAGAGTTATCGCGGTGAGTCAAAGTACTCAATGCATCTACAGGCTCTCCATTCAACAGGATATCGAGCTTCACCAGGTCGGAATGACGGAATGAATCGATATGATAGTCGAACGAAGCATATCCCTTGGAGATACTCTTCAGCTTGTCATAGAAGTCGATGACGATTTCTCCCAATGGCAACATGAAGTGGAGCTCTACACGGTTTCCACTCACATATTCCTGATTGATGAGTTCGCCTCGTTTATCCAGACAGAGTTTCATGATTGGTCCAATATAATTGGTAGCCGTAATGATGGTTGCCCGGATATATGGTTCCTCAATATGGTCTATCAGCGTTTGGTCTGGCAATCCGGAAGGATTGTGAACCTCTTTCACACCGCCCTGCTTGTCGTATACCATATAAGATACGTTAGGTACGGTAGTGATGACATCCATATTAAACTCACGGTCCAGTCTCTCCTGTACGATTTCCATGTGGAGCAATCCGAGGAATCCGCAACGGAAACCGAAGCCCAAAGCCACAGAACTCTCTGGCGAGAAAGTCAATGAAGCATCATTGAGCTGCAGTTTTTCGAGCGATGCTCGCAGATTCTCGTAATCGCTAGGATCGATAGGATAAACACCGGCAAAGACCATAGGTTTCACTTCCTGGAAACCCGCAATCGCCTTGTCGCAAGGACGGGCGATATGAGTAATGGTATCACCCACCTTTACCTCGGTAGCATTCTTGATACCCGAGATGATATAACCTACCTCACCGGTACCCAATTCCTGGCGTGGAATCATATCCATCTTCAATACACCGATTTCATCAGCATCATATTCCATGCCGGTATTGAAGAACTTCACCTTATCTCCCTTACGGATCACGCCATTCTCTATCTTGAAATAGGCGATGATACCGCGGAAAGAGTTGAATACAGAGTCGAAAATCAAAGCCTGAAGCGGTGCCTTCTCGTCTCCTACCGGAGCAGGAACACGATTAACAACAGCTTCCAGTATATCTTCTACACCCTCACCGGTCTTACCTGAAGCACGGAGAATATCTTCATGCTTACAACCGATCAGGTCTACAATTTCATCTTCTACCTCTTCAGGCATAGCTGAAGGCATATCTATCTTATTGATTACCGGAATAATCTCCAGGTCGTGTTCGATAGCCATATAGAGGTTTGAAATGGTCTGTGCCTGAACGCCTTGAGTTGCGTCAACAACCAGCAGTGCTCCCTCGCAAGCAGCGATGGAACGGGAAACTTCGTATGAGAAGTCAACATGTCCCGGAGTATCGATAAGATTCAGGATATAGGTCTGTCCATCCTTTGCCTTATATTCCATTTGGATAGCGTGACTCTTGATCGTGATACCACGTTCTCTTTCCAAATCCATATCGTCAAGCATCTGTCCTTCAGTAATCTTGATGGTCTGAGTCTTCTCCAGAAGTCGGTCTGCCAAGGTACTTTTACCATGGTCTATATGTGCAATAATGCAGAAATTTCTTATTTTATTTATATTCTCCATATAATTTTCTCTCTTTAGAGTGCAAAGATAGTATTTTTTTTCGTATCTTTGCACAAAATATTGAAAATAATAGAGATTTTTAGATAAAATATAGAAAAATCATGAAGAAAAAGTTGATTTACATCGGTATTTTTGCTTCTTTGCTCGTTTCTTGTACAGAAAGTCTGGAGGACAAAGCGGCTCGTGAAGCCAAGGAATATACTGAAAAGTACTGTCCTACTCCATACGTCAACGACGCCAGGACTGACAGTGCTGCATTTGATAAAACCAAGAAGATATATACATACTATATCTCTTTGAGAAACAAGGCAGATAACAAGAAGGCGATTGATGCCAACAAGGATAAACTCCATAAGATTCAGAAGGAAGCCCTGGACAACAACCCTGGCCTGAAGAAATATAAGGAAGAGCATTTCACCTTCCGTTTCGTATATCATTCGGCTAAGAACCCGAAGGAGGTGTTGCTGGATGATACCTTCAAGTATTAGAAAAGACACGGAGTACCAGTAGTAGAAAAGGCACGGATCACTATAGTAATCCGTGCCTAAAATACTCTTAATATCCCATTTCCTGCAAAGCTGTCGCCAACTGGTCTGGACAGCTTGTAGGCTTATTGCCACAAGTGATACCCTTCAGTCGGACGATGACCTCCTTTGCCTTCATGCCTTTAATCAAAGCACAAACGCCCTTGGTATTGCCATCGCAGCCTCCGATGAACTGGGCATCCTGCACATTTCCATCTTCATCTATACTGATGCAGATGTATTTTGAGCAGGTGCCATGAGTCTGATAAGTTACCTTCTGCAACTTATCCTGTTTGTCTTGCTGCAACATAATGCTTATTCTGCGTCTGCAGGAATTTCTGGCTTCATGTTGGTATATACAGTCTGTACATCGTCAAACTCTTCCAACTTCTCAACCATCTTGTCGATAGTTTCGCGCTCCTCAGGAGTTACATCCTTCAAATCATTAGGGATGTAAGTGAACTCAGCACCAGTTACCTCGAAACCCTCAGCCTCCAGGTGCTTCTGAATCTCACCGAAGCTTGTAGGAGCACCATAGATTGTGATTTCGTTGCTCTCCTCATCCTCATCAAACTCATCTTCTACGCCGTAGTCGATCAGGTCGAGAATCATCTCGTCCATATCCAGACCTTCCTTCTTCTTGAATGTGAACACAGCCTTGTGGTCGAAGAGGAAAGACAGAGAACCTGTTGTACCCAAGTTTCCGCTGAACTTGTTGAAGATAGAACGAACGTCAGCAACAGTACGTGTAGTGTTGTCTGTCAAAGTATCAACGAAGACAGCCACTCCGTGAGGGCCATATCCCTCGTATGTTACTTCCTTGTAATCGCTGGTATCCTTGCCACAAGCGTTCTTGATGGCACGAGCGATGTTATCCTTAGGCATGTTCTCACGCTTACAGTTAGCGATGATAGCACGCAATGATGGGTTATTCTCTGGTTCTGGACCGCCTGCCTTCACAGCAATAGCAATCTGCTTACCCAACTTAGTAAATGTCTTGGCCATGTGGCCCCATCTTTTCAGCTTTGTAGCTTTACGATATTCAAATGCTCTTCCCATTGGAATAAAATTTTAAATGTTTATCGTTTGTTTATAATATTATCTTAATTCTGCACTGAGCACCTTCTGCATTATCTCAATTCTGCATTGAGCTTGCCTGTAAGGTTGGCTATGAGCTTCTTCATGATAGCATCTATCTGCTTATCATTCAGAGTCTTCTCCTCATCTTGCAGGATGAAGTTAACGGCATAACTCTTCTTGCCCTCTGGCAAATGCTCACCCTCGTAAACATCGAAGAGCACAACGCTCTTCAGAAGTTTCTTCTCTGTCTGGCGGGCAATCTGCTCAATCTGAGCGAACTCTACATTCTTGTCTACGAGCAATGCAAGGTCGCGGCTCACTGAAGGATACTTGCTGATGTCGGTGTAAGTAAGGTTCACCTTCTTCACTGCCTTCATCAGGTTATCCCAGTGGATATCAGCATAGAATACATCCTGCTCAATATCGAATGCTTTCTTCAACTTCAGGCTCAGGATACCCAGTTCTACCAAGACTTTACCGGCACGGGTCTCGTAATTTACGCCCTTAGAGAAGATGTTATTGTCGCTGTGCTTGATAACCACGTTGTTCTGTGGCATACCCACACGGCGGAGAATATTCTCTACCACAGCCTTTAACTCGTAGATGTTGCTCTGCTCATCAGCATGAGCCCAACTGCCCTCTACGCGCTTACCGGTGATGAAGAGTGACATGTGAGCCTCTTGAGAGTAAGCCTTGATAGGACTCTCCTCGCTCCACTTCTCCTTATTGTATATATAGGTGTTACCCACCTCGAAGAACTTCAGGTTCTGGCTCTTATGGTTGATGTTGCGAACCACGCTCTCCAAACCACCGAACAGCATCGTCTGGCGCATCACACCGAGATCAGCACTCAATGGGTTCATCACCTTCACGGTTGTCTCGTTAGGATACTTGTTGAGGTCGAAGTCGGTATAGTAGCTGGCCTTGCTCAGAGAGTTATTGAGAATCTCCATGAAGCCCTCGCCTACCAGCTGCTCTGCCACGAGGTTCTGGCTGTGATAAGCCTTGTCCTCATCGCCCTGAACAGTCAGGGAGCTCTTCAACTGGGTTGGAATCTCCACATTATTATATCCGTAGATACGGAGAATATCCTCTACCACGTCGCAAGGACGCTGAACGTCTACGCGATAAGCAGGAACCAGGAGGTCGATACCCTCAGCATCCTCCTTCACAATCTTCATCTCGAGAGATGTGGCAATGTTCTTGATGGTCTCAGCACCAATCTCCTTACCGATGAGGCGATGCGCATACTCATAGTTCAGGCGAACAGGGAAATCCTGTATTGGCTCTGGATATACATCCTTGATCTGCATGGAAATCTTACCGCCAGCCAACTGCTTGCAGAGGATGGCAGCCTGCTTCAAAGCATAAATCTGTCCGTTTGGATCTACACCACGCTCAAAACGGTAGCTGGCATCTGTGCTCAAACCATGACGGCGAGCGCTCTTGCGAATCCATGTAGGATGGAAGTAAGCACTCTCCAAGACTACATCCTTGGTTGTCTCGTAAGTACCAGAACCCTTACCGCCGAAGATACCGGCGATACACATAGGCTCCTCAGCATTGCAGATGCTCAGGTCGTGCTCACCCAAGGTATGCTCCTCGCCATCGAGAGTAACAAACTTGGTGCCCTCTGGCTGGGTACGAACTACAATCTTATGACCGGTAACCATGTCTGCATCGAAGCAGTGCAATGGCTGGCCGTATGCCATCATGATGTAGTTGGTGATATCCACGATATTGTTGATAGGGCGCAAGCCGATGATGTTCAGCTTATCTTGCAACCACTTAGGACTTTCCTTCACATCACAACCGGTGATGCTTACACAGGCATAACGCTTGCAAGCCTCAGTATTCTGGATTTCAACATCGATAGGAAGATCCTCGTTGTCTACCACAAACTCATCGCAAGATGGGCGATGCAAGCTTGTCTTGTAGCCATTCTGCTTCAACCAGGCATACAGGTCGCGGGCTACACCCCAGTGACCGAGCGCATCAGCACGGTTGGCTGTGATATCAATCTCGATGAGCCAGTCGCTCTCCAGGTGATAATACTCAGCAGCAGGCTGACCTACCGGAGCATCTTCAGGGAGTACGATGATGCCGTCGTGAGAGGTACCTACACCAATCTCATCCTCAGCACAGATCATACCCAAACTCTCTACACCGCGGAGTTTGCTCTTCTTGATGGTAAAACTCTGGTCGCCATCGTAAAGCACGCAGCCCAAATCAGCCACGATAACCTTCTGACCTGCAGCAACGTTAGGAGCACCACAGACAATCTGCTGAGGTTCGCCCTTACCCAAGTCAACGGTTGTAACATGGAGGTGATCACTATTAGGATGCTCCTCGCATGTCAATACTTTACCAACATAGAGACCTTTCAGTCCGCCCTTGACAGACTGAACTTCTTCCAAAGCGCCAACTTCGAGTCCGCAAGAGGTCAACGCGTCCGCAGTCTCCTGTGGTGTCAAATCGAAATCGACGTATTCTTTAAGCCATTTGTATGAAACGTTCATTATAATGATTTTTTATTTTATTTCTATTTTGAAAAACCCGAAGAAACATCATTCGGGCTATGCATGTTCTAAAACTCTGCAAAAATACAAAAAAAAATGCATATAAACAAATAACATTCGCCATTTTTGCACTATTTAAAATAAATACATGCAAAAATGGCGAATGCCTTGATTTTTATTCGAAAACTTCGTCGATACTGCCAGCTCCTACTTCCTCAAAGTCATCCTGTTCGGCAGCCTTGCGGGAACAAGGATTGTAGTCTTCCGGCAAATCGAACTTGATAGCAGGACTGATACCCAGCGACGGGTCGGCATAAACCTTCTTCATGAATATCGCCCAGATAGGCAAAGCCATGGTAGCACCCTGACCCATACTCATGGAATCGAAGTGGATATCACGCTCCTCACCACCTACCCAGCAGCCACTTACGAGTTGTGGAGTAAAGCCGATAAACCAACCATCGCTGTTATTATTGGTAGTACCGGTCTTGGCGCCAATCTGCCCTTCCAGGTTATAACGGTAGCGCAGTCTTCCTGCCGTACCATTATCCACAACGCCCATCAGCATGGTAAGCATCTTCATGGCATTATCGGCACTGATCACCTCGTTCATACGTGGCTGGAAGGTAGCAATCGTATTACCTTCATTATCCTCGATACGGCTCACAAACATTGGAGCAGTACGGATGCCGTGGTTGGCAAATACGGTATAAGCGCTCACCATCTCGCTGACACTTACCTCACATGGTCCCAGACAGAGACTCATGGATGCATGGATATCAGGACTGTTGATGCCGAAGTCGCGCAACATCTGTACGAACTGCTGCGGATTGAGCTTACTCATCAGATAAGCACTCACCCAGTTGCTACTCTGTGCCAATCCCCAACTCAGCGGTACCATCTGTCCGGCACGTGAATGGTTGGCATTGCGAGGTGTCCACGGACGACCTGCCACCATATAGGTCTGCTGACGGTTAGGCGCCAGATCGCAAGGCTGGAAGCCGTTAGACATCGCCAGACTGTAAAGGAATGGCTTGATGGTAGAACCCACCTGCCGGCGTCCCAGACTCACCATATCATACATGAAATGAGTATAATCCAATCCACCCACATACGCCTTCACAGCACCCGTTTTAGGATCCATGCTCATAAAACCGCTACGCAGAAAACTCTTGTAATAACGGATAGAATCGAGCGGACTCATCAGCGTATCAATATCACCATGATAGGTAAATACGGTCATTTCCTGCTTCTTGCGGAATGCCGCCTTGATTTCATCCTCAGAATATCCCGCAGCCTTCATCGTACGGTAACGCTCACTCTGGGTGATACTGCGGTTCAGTATACTCTTAATCTGTTTCGGTGTCAGCTTATCGCTGTATGGCGAGCTTGGTTTGCGGGCGATCTCCGCACTGAAGCGAGGCTGCAGATAGCGGGCTACATGCTGATACATAGCCTCTTCCGCATACTGCTGTATACGGCTATCGATAGTTGTAAACACCTTCAGTCCATCACTGTATACATTATATGGCGAACCATCCTTCTTATAGTTCTTGTTGCACCATCCATAGAGCGGATCATTCTCCCACTGGGTAGAATCCACCACAAACTGGGCACGGTTCCAGGATGGATAATCACTGCGCTCCGGACGCTTAGCCATCATATACTGGCGAAGGAACTCACGCAGATAAGTAGCCGAACCATCCTTATGGTCGGTACGGTGGAAATTGAGTGTCAGCGGCTCAGCAGCATACTGGCTATACTCGCTCCGGCTCAGATATCCCGCCTTCACCATCTGCGAAAGAACCACATTTCTGCGCTCCCTCGCTCTCTCCGGATAGCGAACCGGATTGAAGAGCGACGGATTCTTGCACAGTCCGATGAGCGTTGCCGACTCACAGAGGGTCAGACTCTTCGGTTCCTTATTAAAATAGGTATTGGCCGCCGTCTTGATTCCTACAGCATTGTGCAGGAAATCGAAGTAATTGAGATAGAGAGCCAGGATCTCCTCTTTGGTATAATAGCGTTCCAGCTTCACCGCAATCACCCACTCTATCGGCTTCTGCAACAATCGTTCCATCGTACTGCCTGCCTTCTCAGAATAAAGCTGCTTGGCGAGCTGCTGCGTGATGGTACTTCCACCACCCGCATTAGTCTGTCCCAGGATACCACGCTTGACGATGGCACGTCCCAGTGCACGGAAGTCGATACCTGAATGCTCATAGAATCGCTCATCCTCAGTAGCCACCAGTGCCTTTATTAAATAAGGTGACATTTTCTTGTAAGGAATCACGATACGGTTCTCCTTGTTCAGGTTCCACGTACCAAGCACCTTGCCATCGGCAGAGTAAACCTGGGTGGCAAATCTGTTGATAGGATTCTGCAGATCCTCGATGTCGGGCATGTAGCCAATCATTCCAAACCAGATGGCAACAAAGGCAAGAATTACCGTGAGTATTCCGGTGCCGAAAACAGCCCATAAAATATGTATAAATCGCTTTCTCATCACTATTTCTTTAAATATTTGTGCAAAATTACATAAAAGTTTTGACTTATCGCACATAAATCAGATTTTTTATGTAACTTTGGGGGCGATTTTAGAACATTCAATCATATTTCAAATGGAAAAACATAATTTTGTGACCATTGCAGACCTTTCCAAGGAGAAAATCATGTACCTCCTGGAAATGGCGCAAGAGTTCGAAAAGCACCCGAACAGGGAGTTGTTGAAGGGAAAGGTCGTAGCGACCCTTTTCTTCGAGCCATCTACTCGTACCCAACTCAGTTTCCAAACCGCTGCCAACCGTCTTGGTGCCCGTGTCATTGGTTTCTCTGATGCCAAGACATCCAGCACCACCAAGGGTGAGACCCTCAAGGATACCATCCTGATGGTAAGCAACTATGCCGATGTAATCGCCATGCGCCATTTCATCGAGGGAGCAGCCCAGTATGCCAGTGAGGTAGCACCAGTGCCTATCGTAAATGCAGGCGACGGCGCTCACATGCATCCTTCACAGTGCCTGCTCGACCTCTACTCTATCTACAAGACCCAGGGTACCCTGGAGAACTTAAACATCTATCTTGTGGGTGACCTCAAATATGGCCGCACCGTTCACTCACTTATCACAGCTATGCGCCACTTCAATCCTACCTTCCATTTCATCGCACCTAAGGAACTCGCCATGCCAGAAGAGTATAAACTCTACTGCAAGGAGCACAACATCAAATATGTTGAGCACGAGGACTTTAACGAAGATGTGATTGCAGGTGCCGACATCCTCTACATGACCCGTGTACAGAAGGAGCGTTTCAGCGACCTGATGGAGTATGAACGCGTAAAGAACGTGTATATCCTGAAGCGCGACATGCTCTGCAAGGCGAAGGAAAACATGAAGATTATGCATCCGCTGCCACGCGTGAACGAGATTGCTTACGATGTAGATGAT
>OKZN01000338.1_pt1 | contig 14022 bp, 14 predicted proteins | sample 1609111 | NCBI WGS metagenome assembly OKZN01 (sample SAMN02675048, study PRJEB24791) | human gut metagenome, SKBSTL034 | isolation source: stool | host: Homo sapiens | place: USA
GGCCCTCACCGTGGCCACGGCTGAGGGCCTGCGGCTGCTGCCCTATGCCCAGCTCGAGTATCTGGAGTGCACCCACCATGTGGTGCGTTTCCACCTGCTCAGCGGGGAGGATGTGATGTCCCTTTCGCTGCGGGTATCCTTTGCCGAGGTGGCAAGGCCGCTTTTGGCGGACGGCCGCTTTTTGCAGCCGCACCGCTCCTATGTGGTCAATCTGGCGGCGGCCCGGCTGCTGACGGCGGGTGAGCTGCAGATGAGCAGCGGTGCGCGCATCCCCATCCCCCGCGGGCGGGAGGGCATGGTGCGCGAGGCCGTCCGCAGCTGGACCGACCGGTAAAATGGCAAACAAAAAAGAGCTGCCTTGTGCAGCTCTTTCTCATGTACGGAAGTTCAGGCCTCTGATTTGGCGTGGCGTTTCTTTTCCTTGTCGGAAGCATCCAGAACACCAAAGCCCCAGCGGTTGGCCATGTCCATGATGATCTTCTGGGGCGAACCGGCGGGATAGGCATTCTCCGAGAATGCGGTCAGGAATTTGTACAGCTGCGGCTGCACCTTATCGTACAGGCCCAGCTTTGTGTAAAGATCTTTGTAGTAGCGGAACACCTGCAGCTTGTTCTGCACGATGGAAGCCAGATTGATCTGGGTGTGGCAGATGCTCTGGGGGTTCTGGACGTAGTAGTAGCCGGGCTGCGGGATGGACGCAAAGACCTCGGCGTACTGGATATACTGCATATTGAACACGAGGTCTTCGGCCCAGCGCATCTCGCTGGTAAAGCGGATGTCGTGGGCCGCGAAAAGGTCGCGGCGGTAGAGCTTGTTCCAGAGCACGCCGTAAAAATACGAAGCGGGCTTGTCCATCAGGCGGAGGGCGAAGGTGTCCTTGTCGTAGATGCCTGCGGGCAGGAAGCCGTATTCCCTCGTTTCCGGCGGGCGGGCAACGTGCATGACGCCGAGATCGTCCTGAATCTTTTCCAGCACCTGCCCGGGCTTGGATGCCCCGGCGGGGATGACCATGGTGTAGGGCGAGATGACGAGGTCAGCGCCCGACTGCTCCGCCGCCTCCACCAGCCGGGCTGTGTAGTCCGGGGCGATGTAGTCATCGCTGTCCACGAACTGGACGTACTTACCGCTGGCCAGCTTGAGGCCGAGGTTGCGGGTGTCGGACACGCCGGAGTTGGCCTTGTCCACCAGCAGGATGCGGCTGTCCTTTTTGCGGAACTCCTCGCAGACGGGCAGGCTCTGGTCCTTGGAGCCGTCGTTGATGACGATGATCTCGAGATCCTCATATTGCTGGGCACAGATGCTGCCAAGACAGCGGTTCAGATGGCTCTGGGCATTGTACACCGGCAGGATGATGCTGACGAGGGGCATTTCCATAGCAGTTTCTCCTTTTATCGCAATTTTCAAAAATAGCGCCTATCAAAACGGCATCTTTGCGATAGCGCTTTTTACAGCAATGATACTCCCACCGGGCCGAAAAAGCAAGCACCCGGCGGCAGGCCCGAAAGGGGGCTTTGAATTGATCTTCCATATCGCAGTGTGCAGCCCGGACAGCGTCCTCCGCAGCCGGGTGGAGCGACAGTGCCTCGACTATTATGCCCGGCGGGACGATGCCTGCATCGTCGAGCAGCTGGACGGCCCGGAGGCCCTGCTGGCCCGGGACGACGCCGGGGAGCGGTACGAGCTGTATCTCATCGAGCTGCCCAGCACGGCGGCCGCTGCGTCGCTGCGGGCGGCGGCGGCGCTCCGCAGCCGGGGACGCAGGACGCCGATGGCCTTTCTGGCCCACACGCCCGCCCACGCCTACAGCGCCTACCGGGTGGACGCCATGCAGTATTTATTGCTGCCCGTCCCGCCCGAGCAGCTGATGGCCCTGCTGGCCCGGGCCACCGAGCCGGAGTACGGCCCGGCCATCCCGGTGGCCACGGCGTCGGGGCTGCGGGTGCTGCCCTTCGCGGACATCGAGTACCTCGAGTGCACCCACCATGTGGTGCATTTCCACCTCGCCAGCGGCGAGGATGTGCCCTCCCTCTCGGTCCGGGTCCCCTTCGCGCAGGTGGCCCAGCCGCTGCTGGCGGACGAGCGCTTCGTCCAGCTCCACCGCTCCTATGTGGTCAATCTGGCGGCAGTCTCCCAGCTGGCAGCGAGCGAGTTCTGGATGCAGAGCGGCGCGCGGGTGCCTGTGCCGCGCGGACGGGAGCCTGCAGCCCGGACGGCGCTGCGGGATTATCTGGAAAAGCAGTTTCAATAAACAGCAGTGGGGAGGCCCGGAATGAGCCTCCCCACTGCTGTTTTCATGTTGCTATGATTCTTGCCTTGCGATAAAACCGCTTCTTAAAGCTCCGCCCAGTCCAGCTGTGTCCAGTCGGGGATGTACTGGTCTGCGAGCCGCTGCAATTCCGGCTTGTCGGCGGCGCTGCACGCATCCTCGATGTCGATGAGGTAGAAGCCGCACTGCTTTGCGGTGCGGGAGGCGTAGACGGCGTCTTCACAGACGACGGCGTCGGCGGGGCCGCTGCCGCCCAGACGGCCCAGCACCTCATGGAACACGGCGGGGTGGGCCTTGCTCTTCGCGCCCTGTGCGGTGCAGAAAAACTCGAAATAGTCCGCCACGCCCAGCCGGGTGAGGACCTCTTTGCACTGGTCAGCCCATGTATTGGAGCAGATGCACATCCGCGCCCCCTCGGCCTTCAGCCGGGCCAGCATCTCCCGGACGCCGGGCTTCAGCTCGACCTTTTGATACAGGTCCCGGATGACCTGCCGCATGGCGGGTTCGTAGTCCCGGAGGGTGAGGGGCAGGTCGTAGGTGTGGATGAGATACTCCGCCCCCTCCACCATCCCCATGCTCAGAAGGACGTCGTGGATGCCGGGCCGGGCCTCGCGGCCATAGCGGCGCAGCAGCTCCAGCGGTGCGCCCTGCCACACCACGGTCATGCTGTCGGTGAGGGTGCCGTCCATGTCGAATATCCATTGTTTGCGGTGCATCTGTGGTCCTCCTGAATCGTTCTGGCAAAGTGAGTTTATTATAGCATATTTTTTGTTACAAAAACAGAGAGAAATCTCCCGGGAAATATGCTATAATCTAGAAAAACCGGAACGCATCAAAGGAGGCGGCAGATATGGCGCAGAACAACACCCCCATAAGGGCGCTGGTGCTGGCAGGCGGCGGTGCACGCGGCAGCTATCAGGTGGGCGTCTGGCGGGCGCTCACCGAGCTGGGCTGGCGGCCCCAGATCATCACGGGCACCAGCGTGGGCAGCCTCAACGGTGCGATGTTCGCCCTCGACCTCTACGAGACGGCCCGGGATATGTGGCTTACCATCCGCAGTCAGGATGTGATAGAGCTGCCCGCCGAGGACGCGCCCCTGCCGGAGCTGCACGCCTTTCTCAAGGACGCCGTGACGCAGGGCGGCATGGACGTCACCCCGCTGGAAGAGATCGTGGAGCGGGTGCTGGACGAGGACGCCCTCCGCCGCAGCCCCATCCGGCTGGGTCTCGTCACGGTGGAGCAGAAGACGCTCAAGGCCCGGGAGCTTCCGCTGGAAGAGATCCCGGAGGGAAAGGTGAAAGACTACCTGCTGGCCTCGGCGGCCTGCTTCCCGGCCCTGCGCGCCCACACCATCGACGGCGTTTCCTATCTGGACGGCGGCTACCGGGACAATATGCCCACGGCGCTGGCCCAGAAGATGGGGGCGGAAGAGCTGGTCTGCGTGGACCTTGAGGGCGTGGGCATCACCCGCCCCAACCGCACCGGCCTGCCCACGACCCTCATCCGGAGCTACTGGGAGCTGGGCGACATCCTTCACTTCGACCCCGCCACCGCCCGGCGGAACATCGAGCTGGGCTATCACGATACCCTGCGGGCCTTTGGGCGGCTGCGCGGCTGTGCCTACGCTGTGGACAGCGGGGCCGGGAGCAACGCGGACGCCGCCGCATTCCATGCGGCCTTTGAGGCCGTCCAGAAGGAGGTGCGGGAGAAGCACCCCTCCACCCTGACGGCGGACATTGCCCTCCTGCTGGCGAAGCTCTCGGATGCCGAGCTGGCCCCGCTGGAAGCCGTCGCCGAGGATGTGGGCGTGGATCCTGCCCCCTACTATACCACCCGCAGCTTGGGAGAAGCGTTCCTTGCAAAATGCGACTTTGAGCGCCTTTCGCGCTTCGGGCCGCTGTTCGAGGGCGAGGCAGGCCCGGCACAGGCCGCGCGGGCCGCGCTGCTGCCCAACACCTTTTTGCAGGCACTGGTCTGCCGGGCGCTGACCGGCAGGGTGCCGCCGGAGGAAATGGAAACATGAAGAGATACAAAGGCTTTACCGCCTCGCCCGGCCTTGTGCTGGGGCAGGTGAGCCGTCTTGAGCGCCCGCCGCTGGTCTTTGGCGAGGGGCCATTCCATCCCGAGCAGGAAAAGCAGGCGCTGGAAGATGCCATTCAGCTGGCTCAGAAGGAGCTGAACGATATGGCAGACCGCGCCGCCCCCACCGAGCAGGCCATCTTTCTGTTCCAGAGCATGATGCTGGAGGATGAGGGCTTCATGAATGAGGTCAACTTCCAGATCCGGGCCGGTGTGGGTGCAGCCGAAGCGATGGACCGTGTGGGCCGCCGCTACGCGGCCCAGCTCTCGGCCATGAAAGACAACGCCTATATGCAGCTGCGGAGCGTGGACATCCTCGACGTGACCCAGCGCATCACCAACATCCTCTGCCGCCGCCCCCGCAGCTGGCTGGCCCTCGACCACCCGGTCATCATCGCGTCGGACCTGCTTATGCCCACTGACCTGTTCAGCATCCCGTCGGGGCGCATCCTCGGCCTTATCACTGCCGAGGGCAGCGGCCAGAGCCACGCGGCCATCATCGCCCGCTCGCTGAACATCCCGGGCATCACGCAGGTAGGCCGGGACTTCCTCGAGGACTGCGATGGCCGCGAGGTCATCCTGAACGCCACCGAGGGCGAGTGCATCCTTGACCCGGACGCCGCCGCCCGCCAGAGCGCCATCACCCGCATCTGCGAGCTGCAGCGCCAGAACGAGGAGCTGAACGCGCAGCTGGAGCTGCCCAACCGCACCCGGGACGGCGAGGAGTTCGAGCTTCTGGCCAACTGCTTCGGCCCGGAGGATGTGGGCACGGCCATGAGCTCCGGAGCGTCCGGCGTGGGCCTGCTGCGCAGCAGCTACATGATGCTGCCCGGCCACGCCATGGACGAGCAGGAGCAGTATCTGTTCTATACCTCCTGCCTCGCCGCCGCCAAGGGAAAGATGGTGACGGTGCGCACCTTCGATTTTGGTGCCGACCGCACGATGGCGGACGCCTATCAGGGCGTCCAGTCCTCCAAGCTGGGCCTGCGGGGCATCCGCAGCAGCCTGCGCAACCTGCCCCAGATGGCAGTCCAGATCTGTGCCCTCATGCGGGCTGCCGCCAAAGGCCCCCTGCGGGTCATGTTCCCCATGGTGACGGACATCGAGGACTGGGATTCCGCCATGCAGGTGGTGGACCACTGCCGCCGCAAGCTCGCGGAGCGGGGGGAGGAGTTTGAGCCGGATGTGCCCTTCGGCGTCATGCTCAGCATCCCTGCCGCCTGTCTGACGGCAGAGGATTTTACGGCCCACGGCTGCCGCTTTTTTGTCATAGGCACCAACGACCTGACCCAGTACACCCACGCCGTGAGCCGGGAGCTGGCCATTGCCGAGCACTACTACCGCCCCGCCAGCCCGGCCATGAAAAAGCTTATCGCCATGGTGGTGGACGCCGCGAAAAAGGCCGACATCCCTGTGACGATCTGCGGCCTTGCCGTCGGCAACGCCGTCAACGCCACCCAGTATCTCCGCCTCGGCCTGCGCAGCTTCTCCATGAGTCCCCAGAACCTTCTGGCCATCAAAAAGGCCCTGCGGGATGCAGAAACAAGATAAAGAAAAAGGGCGTCCCGCCGCGGCGGGACGCCCTTTTTGCTGCATATCATTCGAGATTTCCCGTCAGGGTCATGACGGCGGAGACGACGGCCAGAGGGGCCGTCTCGCAGCGGAGGATGCGGGGGCCGAGGCCTACGGTCTTTGCCCCGGCCTGCGCGGCCATCTCGGCTTCCTCGGCGGCAAAGCCGCCCTCTGCGCCGGTGATGACGGCGAGCTTCAGCTTTTGGCCGTCGGCGGGCTTTGCCTCGGCCAGCAGCTGGCGAAGGGGTGCGCCGCCGCATTCGTAGCAGAAGAGCACGAGGTCGTACTGTCCGAGGCTGCGGCAGACTGCGCCGAAGTTGGGCAGCGGCAGGGCTACATCCGGCAGCACCCCCCGTCCGCACTGTTTGGCGGCCTCGAAGGCGATGCGGTTGTAGCGCTCGTTTTTCTGCTCCTCCTTTTTTGGGGCGGCCACGCAGTACCGGCTGAAGAAGGGGATGAAGTGGTCACAGCCCAGCTCGACGCCGTGGCGGATGACCTGCTCCAGCTTGTCTTGCTTGGGGTAGCCCACCAGCAGGGTGACGTCCACAGTGGGTTCGGCGGCGCTGGGATAGCCCGGCTCGACGGAAAACTCCACCGTCTCGTCGCCGAAGCCGGTGATGGTGGCGGTGTATTCCACGGCGTTGCCGTCGCAGAGGATGACGGTGTCTCCCGGCTTCCCCCGCATGACGCGGGAGAGATGGTGGGCGTCAGCCCCCCGCAGCACGGCAGTGCCGTCGGAGATCTCGGTGGTAAAATAGCGGTGCGGCATATTTTTGATCCTTTACATCTTAGGCTCCCCTCGATAGGGGAGCTGGCAGCGCGAAGCGCTGACTGAGAGGTTGGCTTACGCCTTCTTGCAGACGATGCACTCCCAGCCGCGCTTCTCCTTCACTTCCAGCACGGCGAGGCCGGCAGCTTCCAGCGCGGCGATGACCTCATCCTTCCGGCTGTCGATGATGCCGCTGGCGATGAAGACGGCGTCGTCGGCCATCAGGCCGGGGACGGAGGGGGCCAGCGCCATGATGGCGTTGGCCACGATGTTGGCGGTGATGATGTCGTACTTGCCGCTGGCCTTGTCGGACAGGTCGCCCACGAGGACGGTCAGCTTGTCGGCCACGCCGTTGAGGGCGGCGTTCTCCCCGGCCGTGCGGACGGCCACGGGGTCGATGTCCACGCCCTCGGCCACGGCTGCCCCCAGTTTAAGGGCCGCGATGGCGAGGATGCCGCTGCCGGTGCCGATGTCCAGCACCCGCTCGCCGCCCCTGACCCGCTCGTCCAGCACCTCAAGGCAGAGGTTGGTCGTCTCGTGGCCGCCGGTGCCGAAGGCGAGGCCCGGGTCGAGGATGAGCTTGACGCGGCTCGTCTCGTAGTCCTGCCACGAGGGCACGACGGCGAGGCGCTGGCCCACGTCCATCGGGTGGTAGTACTTGCGCCAGCCGTTCTGCCAGTCCTCCTGCTCTACGCCCTCGGTCTCGGAGGTGTAGGGGATGCCTGCGGCCTCCATCCGGGCCGCGATGAGGGCCAGCGTCTCTACCGGGGAGTCCCCCGGCTCGAGATACATATGGATGATGACGGTGTCCCGGGGCTTGTCCAGCAGCTCCTGCTCGATGAGGTCTACGTGGGCGATCTGCTCCACCTGCTCTTCAATGTCACTGTAGTCTTCGATATAGATGCCGCCCTCCGCGATCATGGTGGCCACGGCCTCGGCGGCCTCGGCGTCGGCTTTGGATACGGTCAGGCGAATATCAGTCCATTCCATAAGGATGCTCCTTCCGTGTATTCGGGATATACTGCCTTTATAGTACCCGATTCCGGCCCGGGATGCAAGCTCCCGGGGCGAAAGATGTGCGAAAAGGCTTTCTTTTTTTCCGGCGGTATGTTAATATGGAGTCGTACCCGGATCAGACCCGGGCGCTTCCTGCCGGAAGTGCCCGCCGCTGTGTTCCCCAAAGGAGGAATTATCGTATGTTTTTGGGAATGGATATTTATAGCTGGATCGCTGCCATCGTCATTGCACTCATCGTCACCTTCCTTCCGGTCTCTCTGCCGGTGAAGATCGTTCTGGCGATGGCGGCGATGGCCTGCTTTTATTTTGGCCGCAAGTACTGCCACGACCACAAGAACGGCGGGGCGGAGACGCCCAGCATGACCTCGGCCGAGAGCGAGGCAATGGCCTCCGGCCTCCTGAAAGCCCTCGGCGGCAAAGGGAACATTATCAAGATGGACTACTGTGCTACCCGCCTCCGCTTCGAGGTGCACAGCTATGCCTCCGTGGATGAGGCCGCAGCCAAGGCCGCAGGTGCAGAGGGCGTGATCCGCCCGGCCAAGAACGCCTGTCAGGTGGTCATCAAGGGCGATGTGCAGGCCGTGTACGACGCCCTGCGCAAGCAGCTGTAAAACATCCGATGCAGCGCCGCCGGGAGCGGGCCTCAGTGCCCGGCCCGGCGGTATTTTTTAATTCAATAGGAAAGGAAACCCGATATGAAGCCCCAGAACCTCACTTGGAAAAAACTCACCGCCGACGAGCTGACGCGGGTGTATCTGGACGAGATGCGCCGCGACTTCCCGCCCAGCGAGCTGAAGCCGCTGAGCATGATATTGAACAGCGAGGCTGCCGGCATGGCCCACACATGGGGCGTATTCGCGGAGGACACGCTGGTGTCCTACCTGCTGATGGTGCGGCCCGCGAGCTGCGAAGTGAGCCAGCTGGACTATTTCTCCGTCCTGCCCGCCTACCGCAGCTCGGGGGTGGGCGCAAAGCTGTTGGCCGCTCTGCCCGCCCACGAGGAGGGTGCAAAAGCCATCCTCATTGAGGCCGAGTGCCCCGAAAAGGCGGACGACAGGGCGATGGCCGTCCGCCGTCTGGGCTTCTATGCCCGCTGCGGCGCAGCTGACACCGGCTGGACCGAGCATCTCTTCGATGCATGGTTCCGGGTGCTGGTGCTGCCCGCCGAGGACAGCGCGATGGAGGCCGGAGAGGCCAACAAGGCGCTGGCCGACTGCTACAGCCGGGTCATGGGCGAGGACAAATGGCGGAAATACGTCCAGCTCTACCGCCCGGACGGCGCAGAAGAGAAATTTTAAGGATTAGATGATAAAGGCCCGGACGTTTCGACAAGAAGCGTCCGGGCTTTTTGTCCCCTCCGCCGGGCGGGATGCACAAAGGTCAGCGGCTATTTTTGACAGTTTGACCGGAAATGTAAAATCAACTGCTATGTTTTCCACACGGACTTTACCAGAGGATGACAGTGGGACAAAACAACAGCACAAAGCTTTACCTGCATTTTGCGCCGGTATGGTCGCAGCAGGATGGGCGGCGCGCTACAATAAAGACGTTCCGAGAGAGACAACAGGGAACAAGAAAAAGGAAAACACATTCCGGCCAGAACGTAGGGCCGGCCCATCCGAAGGAGATATTTATGATGAAAAAGATCACTCGTCGTTCGTTCCTGTCCATCTGCGGCGCTGCTGCCGCTGCTGCTGCCCTGACCGCCTGCGGCGGTGCAGCTTCTTCTGCCGCTGCCTCTTCCGCAGCGGTTTCCAGCACGGCGGAGTCTGCTGCTTCCGGAGCTGCCCTGTCCGGCAATGTGGCCACCGGCGGTTCTACCTCCATGAAGAACGTCATCGCGGCTCTGACCGAGGGCTTCGCCGAGATCGAGCCGGACGTCACCGTCAGCTATGACCCCACCGGTTCCGGCGCAGGCATCACCGGCGCGACCGATAAGACGCTGGACATCGGCCTGTCCTCCCGCGCCCTGAAGGCAGACGAGACCGGCGTCACCGGTACCACCGTGGCTCTGGACGGCATCGCCATCATCGTCAACAAGAGCAGCAAGGTCGAGGATCTGACCGTCGATCAGCTCAAGCAGATGTTCACCGGCGAGATCACCAACTGGTCTGAGGTCGGCGGCGACGACGGCGAGATCGTTCTGGTGGGCCGTGAGGCTGGCTCCGGCACCCGCGACGGCTTCGAGAGCATCGTGGACGTCAAGGACTCCTGCAAGTATGCACAGGAACTGACCGCTACCGGCGCGGTCATCAGCGCGGTGGAGGCCAACCCTCTGGCCATCGGCTACGCTTCCCTGTCTGCTGTCGGTGACACCGTCAAGGCTGTGACCGTCGGCGGCGTGGAGTGCAGCGAAGAGACCGTCAAGGATGGCAGCTACGAGGTGCAGCGTCCCTTTGTCTTCGTCACCAACGACTCTGTCGCCCTCTCCGCTCAGGCTCAGGCCTTCTTCGACTTCGCTACCAGCGCTGACGCAGCCGACCTCATCCGCACGGCTGGCGCTGTCCCGGTGAACGAGTGATTTTGAGCGCGAACGCTCAGGTGTTTTTATGAAAAAGTTTGAGCTGCCCCGCACTCCGGCCCAATGGCTGGAGGCCATCATGAATGCCATCTTCTTTCTCTGCGGCATCCTCGCGGTGGGCTGTGTGGCTGTCATCACGGTTTATATGTTCCTGTCGGGCCTGCCCGCCATCGGGAAGATCGGCCCGCTGAAGTTCCTCTTCGGCACCGAGTGGGCCTCCACGGCCGCCGAGCCGAAGTACGGCATCCTGCCCTTTGTGCTCTCCAGCATCTACGGCACGCTGGGCGCGTCCCTCATCGGTGTGCCGGTGGGCCTGCTGACAGCGGTGTTCCTCTCGAAGGCCGCAGCACCCGGCGTGCGGAACGTCGTGGTCACGGCGGTGGAGCTGCTGAGCGGCATCCCCAGCGTGGTGTTCGGTCTGCTGGGAATGCAGGTGTTGGTGCCTGCGGTGGCAAAAACCTTTGGCAAGGCCTCGGGCGCCTGCCTGCTGTCGGCCATCGTGGTGCTGTCCATCATGATCCTGCCCAGCATCGTCTCGGTGTCGGTGACGGCCCTCAACGCTGTCCCGCCGGAGTATGAGCAGGGCAGCCTCGCGCTGGGCGCTACGGACACCGAAACATGGTTCAAGATCAGCATCCCAGCGGCAAAGAGCGGCATCGCCGCGGGCATCGTGCTGGGCATCGGCCGCGCCATCGGCGAGGCCATGGCCGTCATGATGGTGGCCGGCAACAGCCCGAATATGCCGGACAGCCTCTTCCGCAGCGTCACCTTCCTGACTACGGCCATTGCGAAGGAAATGAGCTACGCCAGCGGCCTGCAGAAACAGGCGCTGTTCAGCATCGCGCTGGTGCTGTTCGTCTTCATCATGGCCATCAATGTGCTGCTCAACGCTGTGCTGAAGGGAGGAAATAAGGATGAAACGTGATTTCTCCCCCTCCCGCCGTGCGTGGAACATCGCGCTGACGGCGGCGGTCTGGGCTGCGGCGGTGCTGGTCATCGCCCTGACGGCGGGCGTCATCGGGCTGGTGCTCATCCGGGGCATCCCCCACATCAGTTGGAATTTCCTTTCCACCACCGCCAGCGTCCTCAAGGGCACCGACGGCATCCTGCCCGCCATCCTCAACACCCTGTATGTCATCTTCCTGACCCTGCTCATCGTGCTTCCGCTGGGCGTGGGCGCGGCGGTCTACCTGACCGAGTACGCCTCCAACCGGAAGCTCATCGAGGTCATCGAATTCACCAATGAGACGCTGGCAGGCATCCCCAGTATCATCTACGGCCTTGTGGGTATGCTGGTCTTCGCCCAGACCATGGGCTTCAAGACCTGCCTGCTCTCCGGCAGTCTGACGCTGGTGGTCATGAACCTGCCCACCATCATCCGCACGACGCAGGAGTCGCTCAAGACGGTGCCGCAGGGCTACCGTGAGGGTGCCTTGGGCCTCGGCGCAGGCAAGTGGCACATCATCCGCACCATCGTGCTCCCGTGCAGCATCGACGGCATCGTTACCGGCTGCATCCTTGCTGTGGGCCGCATCGTGGGCGAAAGCGCCGCCCTCCTCTTCACCGCAGGTGCGGCGGAGGTCATCGCGGGCAGCATCGCCAAGGCGTACACCTCCAACGGCGCGACCCTCTCGGTCCTGCTCTATCTGCGGGCCTTCGAGGACGGCGACTTCGCCTCCGCGTGGGGTATCGGCGCGGTGCTGCTGGTGTTGGTGCTCCTCATCGACCTTGCAGCCCGTCTGGCAAAAATAAAGCTGAAACAGAAACAGTAAGAGGTCATATTTTATGGATAACAATACGCCGGTCATCTCGGCCAAGAACCTGAACCTCTGGTACGGTGACTTCAAAGCCCTCAAGAGCATCTCGCTGGATGTGGGCGAAAAAGAGATCACGGCTCTCATCGGCCCCTCGGGCTGCGGCAAATCCACCTTTCTGAAGACCCTGAACCGGATGAATGACCTTGTGCCGAATGTCCGCATCGAGGGAGATGTCCGGCTGCGGGGCGAGGATATTTTCTCGAAGGAGATGCAGCTGACCGACCTGCGCCGCCGCGTGGGCATGGTCTTCCAGAAGGCGAACCCCTTCCCCATGAGCATCTACGACAACATCACCTATGGCCCCAAGCTCCATGGTGTCCGCAATAAGGCGGAGCTGGACGAGCTGGTGGAAAGCTCTCTGCGGGGCGCTGCCCTCTGGGACGAGGTGAAAGACCGCCTCAGGAAGAGCGCACTGGGCCTTTCCGGCGGCCAGCAGCAGCGCCTGTGCATCGCCCGGGCACTGGCGGTCAAGCCGGAAGTGCTGCTGATGGACGAGCCGACCAGCGCCCTCGACCCCGGCTCCACAATGAAGGTCGAAGAACTGATGAGCGAGCTGAAGAAGAACTACACTGTGGTCATCGTCACCCACAATATGCAGCAGGCAGCCCGTATCAGCGACCGCACGGCCTTCTTCCTGCTGGGCGAGCTGGTGGAGTGCGGCCCCACGAGTGAGATCTTCAGCACCCCGAAGGACAAGCGCACCGAGGACTACATCTCGGGCCGCTTCGGTTAAAAAGGAGGGTTTGCGATATGAGCACACGCACACAGTACGACGCCGACCTCGCGGCCCTGAAGGCTTTGCTGGCCAAGATGGGCCAGCTGTCCGCCGACGCGGTGGAGGATGCGCTGGAGTCCCTCTGCACGGCTGACGCCGAGGGGGCAAAGGAGATCATCAAGGGCGACTCTGAGGTCAACCGGATGGAACGGGACATCGAGCACCGCTGCATGACCCTGCTGCTGCGTCAGCAGCCGGTGGCGGGCGACCTGCGCCGCATCTCCACGGCCATGAAGGTGGTCACGGACATCGAGCGCATCGGTGACCATGCCGCCGACATCGCCGAGATCATCCCCCACCTTGTCACCGTCCGCAAAGAGGGCGACCCGGCGGTAAGTCAGGCCATTGCCATGGGCAAAAAGGCCCACCAGATGATCCTGGATGCCCTTGCCGCCCTGACGGCCGAAGATGAGCTGGCGGCGCGCAAGGTCATTGCCGCAGACGACGCGGTGGACTACGATTTCAACGCCATCAAGCATCAGCTGGCGCAGGAGATCGCCGAAGACCCCGGCAAGGTGGATGCAGCGCTGGATCTGCTGATGGTCATCAAGTATCTGGAGCGCATCGGCGACCATGCCGTGAATGTGGCCGAGTGGGTGCAGTTCGTGCGCACCGGCCGCTATAAGGACGAGAGCATGTTCTGAGCATTTCCCTTCCTCATTTTTGAGGGTTCGTGTTTTCTTTATTTCTCCTGAAAAAGGCCGTTTCTGCCCTGTGCAGAGGCGGTCTTTTTCTGCAGGACGAAAATTGACTAAAAATTTTTTAGCTTTCTGCAATATTCCGGTGCGTCGGTTCGTATCTGAGGTGTAGGGCGGCAGGAGCCGCCATTCCCTGTGCGGCGGGCGTCCGACATCCCCCAGTCCCCGCCCGCCGCACCCTTTACGGAGGAAACGCAGATGACACAGACGAATCCTATCCTGCCGGAAGTCAGGGCCGGAACGGTCAGCCGCGAAGCGCTGGTGCAGGCGGCACTGAAAGAGATCACCCAGAACTACCGGGAAGCCAGCCTTTCCAACGTGGCGCGGGAGTATGGCGTTTCGCTGGCATACGTCAGCGAGTGCGTGCGTGCCGAGACCGGCCGCACCTATAAGGAATTGCTGCAAAAGCACCGTATGGAGACCGCTGCCCGTCTGCTGCGCCGCAGCGACATGAACATCCAGCAGATCATTTCTCTGGTGGGCTACGAGAACACCAGCTATTTCTACC
>OKZN01000344.1_pt1 | contig 13681 bp, 10 predicted proteins | sample 1609111 | NCBI WGS metagenome assembly OKZN01 (sample SAMN02675048, study PRJEB24791) | human gut metagenome, SKBSTL034 | isolation source: stool | host: Homo sapiens | place: USA
CCAAGGCTCTCCCCTTGGGAGAGCTGGCGCGAAGCGCCTGAGAGGGCAAGCCCGGCGCGACAGGGCCGCTTTACAGCGATCGGCAGGCGCTTCATCAGAGCGATGCTATCGCTGTGCCTGCGATTTTCCGTCAACATCCTTGCCCTCTCCGTCACCTTCGGTGACACCTCTCCCAAAGGGAGAGGCTTTGGCGTCCCACAACGCTTTGCCTTCCCTTTATACCTTTATCAATTCCCCCAGCTCCAGCGAGTAGATTCCCTTATACGTCATCCGCCGGGGCGCGAATCGCTTGTCGATGGCCTTGGCGTACAGCTCCAGCTGGGCGCGGTAGGCGCGGACGAAATCGGCGCGTGTCTTGCGGCGGTCGGTCTTGTAGTCCAGCAGCTCGAGGTGGTCGGGGTAGACGAGAACGATGTCCGCGATGCCCTGCACCAGCACCCCGGCGTCGGCAGCGCTGTCCCCCTCCGGCAGGGCACGTCCCTGCGCGGCCATGACCTCTGCGGCGGGCAGCGAGGTGATGAAGGCCAGCTCCCGCAGCACCTCCTCCGCACCGCAGATGCGGTCAAAGGCCTCGCTGCGCACAAAGCGGAGGATCTTATTTTCATCCAGTTTTTCGGCGATGGCGGGGGGCGTGAGCTGTGCCGCCACCTGACGCTCCCGCTCGGTGCGGACTGCATCCAGCACAGCGGCATCCTCCCCGCCCCGCACTGCCGCCAGCGCGGCGAAGTCGGCGTGCTCGAGGAAGGCGTGGAGGGCCGTGCCCATCTCGGCAGCGGTGAGGCCGTCCTTTGAGAGGAAGCCCGGGCGCTCGAGGGTGGTGCGCTCGGCGGCGTGGACGAGGCTGGTGACGCTGACCTTGGCGGGGATGTTTGCCAGCGCCGCCGCCGGATACTGCCAGCCGAAGCCCTGCCGCAGCGTTTCCACAAGGGCAGGGTCGGCCTCGGGCTGAGGCGGCGCATTCTCCTCGGTGCGCGGCCCTGCGGGCGGGAGGGGGTCTGCCTGCACTGTGAGGGTGAGGGTGCTCCGGGTATCCACAAAGGGCAGTTCAAGGTTCCCCGCAAGGCGGCGGAGCGGCCCGCCGTTCGGGTGGACGAGGAGGGCTACCCGCAGCCAGTCGGCAAAGCTGCCCGCCTGCGCGTTCAGGGTCTGGCCCGCCCCGGCGGCAAGGAAGGCGGCGGCTTTGGCGAAGGGGTTGGACGTCCGGCCGATGCCCAGCGGGACGGTGAGGATGAGCTTGTCCTGCGCCCGGGTGAGCGCCACATACAAAAGCCGCATCTGCTCGCTGCGCAGCTCAGCGGCGTGGACAGTGGCGAGGGCGGTGTAGGCCGCCGTCCGATAAGACCCCTCGCCGCCCTCGGGACGGAGGCGGAGTCCCGCCCCGCAGACCCGGTGGAGCAGGACGGGCTGACGGGTGTCGGCGGCGTTGAACTGCCGGGCCGTGTCGGCCACGAAGACCACCGGGAACTGCAGGCCCTTGGAGCGATGGATGGTCATGATGGTGACGCAGCCGGGCCTTGCCCCGCCGGGGGTGGTCTCCTGCCCGGTGGAACCGGCCAGCGCGGCCGCGTCGATGGCCCGGACGAGGGCCGAGATGCCCCCCGCGCCCGCACCGGCGCAGAAAGCGGCAAACCTTCTCGCGTCCTCCCGGCGGCGCTGACCGTTCTCCATGGCACCGAGGGCGGCGAGATAGCCGGTGGAGACAAAGATCTCCTCCAGCAGTTCCTCCACCGGCACGCTCCGGGCCATCCGGCGCAGGGCGGCGAGGCGCTGGTAAAAAGCCCCCACCCGGCGGGTGAAGTCATCCTCCGCTCCGCTGCGTGCAGCCTGCAATACCGCGCCGTAGAGGCTGATACGGGTGTGCGGGTCGATGCTCTGCGCCCCCGCCCGGAGGCGGACGAGGTCATCGTCGGTGAAGCCGAACACGGGGCCGAGCATAGCAGCGGCGAGGTAGATGTCCTGCGCGGGGTTGTCGATGACCCGCAGCAGGGCGATGAGGGGGCGGATGTGGGGTGCGTCCAAGAGGTTCTCCCGGGCGTCGGCGTAGACCGGGATGCCCCGGGCCGTCAGGGCCTCGGCATAGGCCGGAAAGTCGCCGCGTGCCGCCAGCAGGACGCAGCAGTCCTCATACTGCACCGGGCGGGTGGTGCCGCCATCCCGCACCGGCTCACCGGAGGACACCATCGTCTCGATGCGGTCGGCAATATAATTGGCATCCGTCTCGGCGGTGTCATCGGACAGGAAGCAGGCCTCCACGCTGCCCTCATACTCCCCCGGCGCACCGCAGACAAGGCGCTGGCCGTCGCCGTAGGCCGTATCGCCCAGCCGAGGGGTCATGAGCTGTTCGAAGAGGAAGTTGATGCCCGCCACCACCTGCGGGGCGGAGCGGAAGTTGGCGTCCAGCGCCAGCAGGGCGTTCCTGCCGGGGGTACCCTCTTCGGGACGGGGGCGGGCCGCGCCGCCGGGCAGGGGCGGCCAGCTCTCCAGCTTCTCCCGAAAGATGGTGGGGTCGGCCTGCCGGAAGCGGTAGATGCTCTGCTTGAGGTCGCCCACGAGGAAGAGGTCGTCCCCCGCCGGGCTTGCGAGGCAGCGGTAAAGGGCATCCTGCAATGCGTTGGTGTCCTGATATTCGTCCACCATGACGGCAGCATAGCCCTGTCGGATGCTCTGGCACAGCTCGGTGGGCTGGCCGTCCTCGTCCCGCAGGAGGCGAAGGGCCAGATGCTCGAAGTCGCTGAATTCCAGCAGCCGGCGCTCCCGCTTCCGGGCCGTAAAGCGGGCGTCGAAGTCCCGCACGGCGGCAAAAAGGGCGCGCAGGCGGGGTTCGGCGGCTCTCCGGTCCAGCTCGGCCTCGTCCAGACTACAGCTGATCAGATCTTCTATTTTTTCAAAGAGCTTCGCGGCCTCGTCGGCCCGGGTCTTGACGGCGTCCTTGTGCTCGCCGGTGAGCCGCTTTTTCATATTCTTGAGGCCGGGGACCTGCTCCATGCCGAGGACGTAGGGCGTCAGCTTATCGTAGAGGGGTGTCCACTCCCCCGCCTCCGCCAGATGCTCCACCTCTCCCAGCAGGGCGGCGGCGCTTTCGAGCCGTTCCAGCGGCTCGGCGAACCGCTCATTCATGCCCGCCACAGCCTTTTCCTTGGCGGCGGGGGTCTTTTTGCTGGCCTCGGCGTCGGCCCGCGCGGTGACGAGGTCGGCCCGGCTGTCCTTCAATGCGGCAGACAGCAGCTCCCCCGCCGCCCGGGCCGCCCGGGCGGCTTCGGCCAGCAGGATGTCGTGCCAGCAGGTGCGGACGAAGCCGTTCTCGTCCTGCCATGGGGCCAGCATCTCGTCCAGCTTCCTGCCGTAGTCGGGCAGGGCGCGGAGGAAGTCATAGACCTGCAGGACGGCCTCCCCCGCCGCGCTGTCGGTGCGGCCCTTGCCGTAAAGGTCGGCGAAGGCACAGAAATCCGCGTTCAGATAAGCCGCTTCCAGCGTCTCGGCGAGGGCCGCAGTGCGCAGCGTCTCCACGCTGCCGGGGTCGGCGGGGGTGAAATCGGGCGGGATGTCCAGCGCCTGAAAATGCTTGCGGAGCAGGTCGAGGCAGAAGGCGTCAATGGTGCAGATGGGGGCGCGCTGCAAAAGCATCCGCTGGCGGCGGAGGGCCGTGTTGGACGGCTCGGCCTGACTGCGGCGGAGCAGCGCCTGCCCGATGCGGGCGCGAAGCTCGGCGGCGGCGGCGTTGGTAAAGGTAACGATGAGGAGCCGGTCGGCGTCCACGGGGTGCTCCGGGTCGGTGATGAGCCGGACGGCCCGCTCCGTCAGCACGGCGGTCTTACCACTGCCCGCGGCGGCGCTCACCAGCAGTGCACCGCCCCGGTCGTCGATGGCGGCACGCTGGGCCGGGGTCCATTTTGTCTCGCTCACGGGTCTTTTCCCTCCTTCTTATCGGGGTCTTCGGATGGCTCAAAGGGCTTTGCGGGGGCGTCGAGGGCACGCTCCCCCACGCCGTCCTCGTGGCAGCAGATAAAGCCGTAATCGCACCACCGGCAGGGGCTTCGGCCCGTGACCAGCGGCTCGGCGGCGATGCAGCCGCTGTAGAGCTGCTCGCCCATCCGGGTGACGAGGTCGTCGAGGTGGAGCTGGATGCGGGAGAGCTTGGCCTTGTCGGCCCGCTTGTCCTTCTGGTAGGGGCTGGGTTCGCCGCCCCGGAAGCTGAAGGGCAGATACCGCCCCGTCTCCTCGGCGTCCATGGCGTCGAAGACCTTTCGCTCGTCCCGCACGAGGCCGTCCAGCTTGTAGCCCATGGTCTGGGCGGCCTTGTCCCGGGTGGTGGTCTCGGGGGCGGGGTCGGCCAGCAGATACAAAACGCCCGCCGGTTCGGCCCCGGTGAAGCGTCCGCCCGCGTCCCGGGTCAGGCTGAACAGGTAGAGCAGCATCTGGCAGTCAAGGCCGCAGTAGACCTCCCGGAGGTCCAGCTTCTTCGAGCCGGTCTTGTAGTCCACCACCCGCACCCAGCGGGTGCCGTCGTCCTCGATCCACTCGTCGGCACGGTCCACCGTGCCGATGAGCTGCACCGTCCGCCCGTCGGAGAGGCGGTAGGTCTGGCCCCGGACGGCGTCCTCGCCGGGGCCGATTTTCAGCTCACAGGCCACGGGGCGGAAGCTGGACTGGCGCTGCTCGTCCCGCAGGTAGCACAGCAGGCCTGCCATACTCTTTTTCAGGCGGGAGAGCAGGTAGGCAAAGCGGGCCGTATCCTCGGGGAGGTAGCGCTTTGCGTACTCGTCCACCAGCAGCCCGGCCAGCGCTGCCATGGCCTCGTCGTCGAGGTCGAGGAAGGGCTGCAGGCCCGCGCAGGGGTTGTCGGGGCCGGGATGGGGGTCGAGGGCCATCTGGAGCACCCAGTGCATGAGGGTGCCGCTCTGGTCGGCGGAGAGCTCGGCCCGCCTGCGGGGGCGGAGGCCCAGAACATATTGCAGAAAATAGCCGTACCGGCAGGTGTAATATTTTTCCAGCTGGCTGGGCGAAATGCGCAGACGCCGCCCCAACAGGGTCTCGAGGGCCTCAAGGTCGCTGACCTGACGGGGGGCACGGCCCGCCATCCGGCGCAGGAGGGCGAGCCCCTCCGGCTCGGCTGCATCGGGAGCGCAGAGGGCCTCGGTGAGGCTGGCCCGTTCGGTGTCCGTCAGGGGCCAGCCGCCGCCCAGCACATCGAGACCGTCGGCGGGGGTGGCGGCGAGGTCGGGCAGCTCCAGCACGGGAGCAGCGGGAGCCAGCAGGTCCACGACCGGCTCGAGGGCGGCGCAGAGGGTCTGGCCCTGCCCCTTGGGCCAGCTGAGCCAGAGACCCTTGGCCGGGGCGGTGAGGGCCTTGTAGAAGCAGACCTGCTCACGGACGACCCGGTTCTCGAAGCAGTCGGGCAGCTCGACCTCTTGCGCCATGAGGGCGTCCCGGTCGGCGTGGGTCAGGAGGCCCGTCTCGCCGGGCGCGGCGGGAAACTCGCCCTCGGAGAGGCCCAGCACAAAGACGTAGTCCGGCGCATCGAGGCGCATCTTGCCCGCACTAGCCAGCACCACAGCGTCCAGCGTCTGGGGGATGTGGCCGAGGTCAGAGGAGCGCAGCAGCAGGCCGAACAGCTCCTCGTACTCGGCGATGGTGACGCTCTGACCGCCCAACAGACTGGCCATCTCGTCCAGCAGGCCCATGACCACATTCCACTCCCGGGCGGCTTCCTCGGCGGCGGGGATGCCCCGCTCGGCCCGGATGGCCTCCACCTGCGCGGCCTGTGCCTCCTCGGCCCCCAGCTCCTTGAGGCAGAAGTAGAGGGCGCGGCTCATCTGCTCGGCGCTGGCGGAGCGGAGCTTTGCACGCAGACCGTCGGCGGCCGTTACAAGGAGGGCGCGGGCCTTCTCGGCCCGGGCGAGGTTCTCGGTATCCTCGGCGGTGGGGTCTGCGTCGCCGAAGCCCCGGGGATTCTTTTCGAAGGGAGCGCGCCACGCTGCCGCGCCCGGCGACCATGTATAGGCGTAGTTCTCGAGGGCGCAGACCTCCTCTTCGGTGAGGGCACACAGGCCCGTCTTTGCCAGCGTGGTGAGCTGTTCGGTCAGCTCTGCGCCCCGGGCAATGGCCAGCAGGCAGCGCACCGCCGTGGCCGGAGCGCTGAACTCAGGGGTGGTCGGCTCGTCGCAGTAGAGGGGGATGTCCGCCATCCGGAACTCGTACCGGACGGCAGCGCGGTACTTTGCAATGTCGCGGCAGACCACGGCGACCCTGCCGCAGCGGACGCCCTGCCGCATGAGGCGGCGGATGGCCGCAGCAGCAGCCCGGGCTTCCTCCTCCCGGCTGGGGGCGGCGAAGAGCTTTATTTCCGGGCAGGCCGGGGGCGGGTCGCACTGGCCCGACGCCAGCAGCCGGGCCGCTGCCGCGAGGCCGGGGGCATCGGCGTGGCGCACGTCCCGGCGCAGCAGCTCCGGCATGGCCACCTCGGTGCCGCTCCGGCGGGCCAGCTGGCGCAGCTGTGCCGCCACCTGCTTTGCCCCCGAGAAAAGGCTCATATCCCCCGGGATGAGGGGAGCGCCGTCGTCGCAGAGAGCCACCGTCACGGTGGGCAGAGAGGCCAGCAGCGCACCCATCAGCCGCTTTTTCGGGGCGTTGAAGGTGTCGAACTCGTCGATGAACACCTCCCGGCCGCGCAGAAACTCCGGCAGTCCTCCCCGGGCAAGGGCGTTCTCAAGGCGGGACGCAGCCAGCGTGAGGCGGTCGGAGGGGTCCATTCCCGTCCCGGCCAGCAGGGTCTCGTAGCCCTGAAAGATGAGGGCCAGCTCGCTGAGCTTTGCGCTGTCTGCGCCGCACTCCTGCGCCAGCGCATAGAGCCGCTGGCCCGAGAGGCCCGCGCTCTTCAGCTCGTCGATGGTCTCCGCCGCCATCTGGCAGAAGGCGGCAGAGCGGCGGTGGCGATAGTAATAATGGACGTTGTCCTGCAATTCCTCGAGGGCGCGGCGGACCAGCACGGCCCGGCCCGCATCGCTGAGGGTCTGGACGGCGGAGCCGCCCTCCGCCGACAGAATGTGCTCGGCGAGGCTGGTGAAGGAAAAGCTCTCCACCAGCCCGCTCAGCGCGTCTCCCAGCTCCCGGTGGATGCGGCCCTCGGTGGACGAGGTGAACTGTTCCGGCACCAGCAGGATGCTCCTGCCGCCCGCCTCGGCCCGGGCGCGGATGCGCTGGTACAGCAGGGTGGTCTTTCCGCTACCGGAAGCGCCTAAAAGTAGTTTTAACATGGTGAATCTCTCCGTTGGGTGGATTTTCTGCTTATCTCTCATTGTACCACAAAATTGCAGCGACATCTATTCTGTGGTACAATGGAGAAAAAACCATCTCAGGAGGATGACCCTGCATGAAAATATTAGCAGTAGATTACGGTGACAGCCGCACCGGCCTCGCCACCTGCGACCGCACCGAATTTCTCACCACCGCCATCACGCCCCAGATCACCCTCAAGGCCCGGGACAAGGTGGCCTCGAAGGTCTGCGAGGTGGCAAAGGACATCGGGGCGGAGCTGATCGTCATCGGCCTGCCGCTGAACATGGACGGCACCGAGGGCGAGCGTGCCCGCAAGAGCCGGAAGCTGGCCAAGACTGTGGAGATCTGGAGCGGGCTGCCCGTCCGGATGTGGGACGAGCGCCAGACCACCTGCGCCGCCGCCGACCTCCTCGACGAGAGCGGCACCTTCGGCACAAAGCGGAAGGACATCCTCGACTCGGTGAGCGCGACGGTCATTCTGGACGACTATCTCGCATGGCGGAAGGAGCATCCGGGGGAGGTCTGAACGCCCCCGCCGCCCCTGTGGCAAAGTTTCTTTGCGAAGTCCGGACAGTTTGTTGCGAAGTCCGCAGAAAATCGTCGTTTTCCGGTTTGTTTTCACAATTTTTCCGCGCCGAATTTGTATAGTTTTCCGGCTTGACAGCACCGGCTCTTCTCCGATAAAATGAGGGTAGAAGAACCCCTGCCCAGATGGCCGGGGATGACGCTTCTTCATGAGGAAAAACAACTGGACTCACCGAAACAAAAACGATCGGAGGCGACCCACATGACAAAACTGAGAAAACTGACTGCCCTGCTTCTGGCCGGTGCACTGACCCTTCTGCTCCTGACCGCCTGCAGCGGTGGCGGCGGCTCTTCCGGCCCGGAGGCCCAAGCCGAAGCCAAGGTGATGCGGGCCATCAACAACGGCCGCGCCGTGGCCCTGACCAATGACGATGGGATGCGTACTGTTGCAAACGCCCGTCTGGACGATCTGGATCATGAGCTTGAGCTGAAGGGCAATGCTCTCGGATACCAGTTCTTCAACAAGGTGGATGCCAAGTGGGACAACGACAATAAGAACGCCACCCTCACTCTGGTCGCTAAATACGACTACAACGATACCACGCTGCAGAAGATCATCGATCAAATCAAAGGTAGCGATCAAAACGAAGCCTTGGATTTTGCCCTGAACGGCAACTATACCAAGGCAGGCGTAGCGGCCCGGATCATTCGCGGCCAGATTTATGTTGCCATCTCCCTGCGGGTGGGCAGGAATCTCTGATTTCTTCCCGATTTTCCCCGCATCTCGTCTGATTTCCCCATAAACGCAAATCACCCGCCAGTTGGCGGGTGATTTTTTTTGCAGCTGTCCCACCGCCCGGAGGGCGGAAAAACAGCTTCTTATTCAAATTTCGTGATGGTCACACTGTTGATGGTGATGGGTTCGGTGGGGCGCTGGGCCTCATCCACGCCGGTCCGGGCGATGGCGTCCACCACGTCCATCCCCTCGTACACCTGCCCGAAGACGGTATCGGTGTAGTCGAGATAGGGTGCGCCGCCCGCCGTCTGGTAAGCGCTGATGACATCGGCCCGCCAGCCGGCAGCGGTCATCTGGTCGGTCAGCTCCTGCGTCACTGAGTCTGCGCCCGGCAGCGTCTCCATGACGTAGAAAACGCTGGCGCATTCGCCCGAGGCGTCCGCTGCCGCACAGAGGGCACCGGAGTAATGGTGGAGCTTATCGGTGGTCTCGGCGGGGTAGCGGCTGCCGTTCCAGATGGTGGTGCCCCTGCCGTCTGCGCCCTGCCCGGCCTCGACCACAAAATCCTTCTCCACCCGGGTGACGGTGAGACCGTTATAAAAGCCCTGCCCGGCCAGCGTGGTGAAGTTCTGCACCGCCTGCGGGGCTTCGTCGGGGAAGAGCACGGCCTTAAAGATGCCCGCCGAGGTGTCGAACACCGCGATGGTGTCCCCCGCCGCCGGGTGGGCGAACTGCAGCTCTGCCGACTCCACCGCCGGGCGGCTGATGCTCTGAGCTGACGTGCTGCCGCCCTTGAGGCTGGAGAGGACGCCGCCCCCGCTGCACCCGGCCAGCACTGCCGTCAGGGCCAGTGCGGCCATTATTTTTTTCAAGGCTCTCATATCCGGGCCTCCCTCTTCGTATGCTGTAGTAAAAGCTATCGATATAGTATAGCACATTCCGGGATGAAATGCGAGAGAAAAAAGCATCAAACTTTGTCCGATAATTTCTTTGAAAAAACTCTTGACGAGTGACGATAAAAACGCTAAACTATAGGCGTACCCGGAACCCACACCACCAGAGCGATGGGGTCGCCGGGGCATATGTGAGATAATCTGTTTGTGTATAATAGTGCATACCCGGTATTTCGATAGGAGAACGTGATCTATGGCAGAAGAGATGAAGAAGCCCGCCGCTGAGACCGAAGAGGAGTATCAGCCTGATCTGATGACCCTCGAGGACGAGGATGGCAACGAGGTCACGTTTGAAGTGATCGACGCTCTGGACCACAAGGGCGTGCATTATCTTGCCGTCGTGGAATACGCCGAGAACGAGGAGGATCTGGACGAGGACGCCCAGCTGGTCATCCTGAGTGTCGGCGAGGACGACGAGGGCGAGTATCTCGACGTGGTGGAGGACGATGAGACGCTGCTGGAAGTCAGCAAGCTGTTCGAGAAGCGTCTGAGCGACCAGTTCGAGATCGACTGATTTGTCAATTGCGTGAGGTTTTCCTGCCCGACTCGATTTGTTGCGGTTTATATGATCCTACTAATCAATCAACGGGAGCTTGGAGTTCTCCGGTGGATTGCAGACCTCCCCGTCATGGGTCGACCATGAAGGCTCGATGAGGAAGCGCGAAACCGGCGACAGGGCACCCACCTGTCCGTAAGGGTAGGTTTGATTGCCGCAGACGATCGGGTGGGATATCTTTTTATAAAATACACTGGCTTTCGTGCATTCTTTTCGGTCGGCATGGGAGTCCGAAGTACTGAGATCTGTTCGTGCCATCATTTCCTGCTGGCATGAGCGCCCTGTACGATACAAAAAAGGCTTTCGCGCCGCATTCCTGACGGCACGAGAGCCTTTTCGTTTTGTCCGGAGACCGGGGTCACTCCCCGGTCTCGTCGTCACCGAACAGCCCCGGGATGCCGCAGACTGCGGCCACGCCCACCAGCGTAAAGACGATGCGCGACCAGATGGACGCGCTGCCCCCCAGCAGCCAGCCGACGAAATCGAACTGGAACAGGCCCACCAGCCCCCAGTTGATGCCCCCGACGATCATCAGGACGAGACAGATTTTGTAAAAGCTCTGCACAAAAAGGCCCTCCCTTCCTGCGGGCAGTATGCCCAAAGGGAGGGAGGGTTATGCATTTGGGGAGGCGAAGGACAGCTTGACCGATACGACGAGAACCGCAAAGCCTAAAAAGGAAAGCCCCCTTGGAGTTCACGGCTCCTTGGGGGCTTTTCCATTGGGGGTTAGGCCAATGGAGTATTCACATTCCTGAATCTATTATATGCCATCCCGCCCAAAAGTCAAGCACGGCATAAAAAATTCACAGATGCATCGTACTGTCAGCGCCGTCTCACCGGCTGCACCTCCGCCCCTCCCCTTACGGGCTGGGCGGTATAGACCTCCGGCCAGCGGGGGCGGAGGTCGGCGGCAGCAGCAAGGGCCTCGCCCTCGGTGCGGAAGACGCCAAAGACCGCTGCGCCGCTGCCGGTCATGAGGGCAGTGACAGCGCCGTTTTCCCGCAGGGCGTTCTTGATGGCCTCATTGTCCTTCGCACCGCTGCATTCCTCGAGGGCATTGCCTGCGGCGGCACAGACTCCGTCGAGGTCCCCGGCCCGGATGGCGGCCTCCTGCGCGGCGCAGTCGGGGTGGACGCTGCTGCCCACCCGGTCATAGGCCGCAAATGCCTCAGGGGTGGAGACGCCGTAGTCGGGCATGACCACCGTGAACCAGCACTCCGGCAGGGGCGGCAGGGGCTTGAGCACATCGCCGAGGCCCTGCACCCGGCAGGTGCCGCCCATGAGGGCGAAGGGCACGTCCGCGCCGATGGACGCCCCCAGCGCGCACAGCTCGCTCATGGACAGCCGCGCACCGTACAGCTCATTCAGGCCCACCAGCACGGCGGCAGCGTCGGCGCTGCCGCCTGCCATGCCAGCCCGGACAGGCACGTTTTTATAGATGGTGATGTCGGCCCCCGCCAGCAGGCCCGTGTAGTGAAAAAAGGCCAGCGCCGCCTTGATGGCGGTGTTGCCGGGGCCTGCCTTGACCTTGCTGCCCGGCAGGGTCAGGTCGAGATAGGGGCTGCGGCGGATGACCACCCGCTCATACAGCGAGATGGCCTGCATGGTCATGTCCAGCGCGTGGTAGCCCCCGGGCAGGATGCCCACCACATCCAGCGCCAGATTCAGCTTGGCCGGAGCCAGCACCGTCACACTGCTGCGCATCGTCTGTCCCCTCCTCACTTGCCGTTCTCGCTCAGAAACTCCCGGATGCGGCGGAGGGCCTCCATCAGGTGCTCCACGCTGTAGGCGTAGGACACCCGGGCATACCCCTCGCCGGACGCACCAAAGGCGTTGCCCGGGATGATGGCGACGTGCTTCTGCTCCAAAAGCTTGGTACAGAACTCCTCGCTGGTCATGCCGCTGGACTTGATGCAGGGGAAGGCATAGAATGCGCCCCGAGGCTCAAAGCAGCTCAGGCCCATGTCATTGAAGCTTTTGACCACGAGGCGGCGGCGCATATTGTACTCGTTGCGCATCCGCTCGATCTCGCCGTCGCAGTCCTTGAGGGCTGTGATGGCGGCATACTGGCTAGTGGTGGGGGCGCTCATGATGGCGCTCTGATGAATTTTCGTCATAATTTTGATGATGGGCGCGGGGCCGCAGGCGTAGCCCAGCCGCCAGCCCGTCATAGCGTAAGTCTTGGAGAAGCCGTTGACCACCACCGTCCGCTCAGCCATGCCGGGCAGAGTGGCGATGGAGACATGGTTCTGGAGGCCGTAGTTCAGCTCAGCATAGATTTCATCCGACAGCACCATGATGTCGGTGCCCCGCAGCACCTCGGCGATGGCCTCAAGGTCTGCCCGCTCCATCACCGCGCCGGTGGGGTTGTTGGGGAAAGGCATGATGAGGAGCTTGGTGCGCGGGGTGATGGCGGCTTTCAGGGCGTCGGCCCGGAGGCGGAACTCGTCCTCCTGATGACAAGCCACGTGCACCGGCACGCCGCCGGAGAGGGTCGTGATCGGCTCATAGCAGACGAAGCACGGCTCGGGGATGATGACCTCATCGCCGGGCTGTACCAGTGTGCGGATGCACATATCAATGGCCTCGCTGCCGCCCACGGTGACGAGGACCTCCTTGGCCGGGTCGTATTTCAGGCCCATCCGGCGGTCGAGGTAGCGGGCGATCTCGGCCCGCAGTTCCTTCAGACCGGCGTTGGAGGTATAGCGGGTGCGGCCATGCTCGAGGCTCTCGATGCCGGCCTCCCGGACGGCCCACGGGGTCTTGAAGTCCGGCTCGCCGACGCCGAGGCTGATGCACTCGGGCATCTCGGCGGCAAGATCGAAAAATTTGCGGATGCCGGAGGGCCGCATGGCGGCGGCGGCAGGCGCGATCAGTCTATCATAATCCATCACAGCACCGTGCACTCTCTTTCATCGATTTCTTCGTCCTGATACAGACGGCCCTCTTTCTTGTAGGTGCGGAGCACGAAGTGGGTAGCTGTGGACAGCACATCGTCCAGCGGGGACAGACGCTTTGCCACGAAGAGGGCGATCTCCTGAAAGGTCTGGCCCTTGATGACCAGCTGCAGGTCGTAGCCGCCGCTCATCAGCAGCACGCTCTCCACCTCGTCGAAGGAGGCGATAGTGGCTGCGATCTCGTCGAAGCCCCGGCTCTTTTTGGGGCTGACGTTCAGCTCGATGACGGCCTCCACCCGGTTCACCCCGGCCTTCTCCCAGTCCACGAGGGTCTTGTAGCCCTTGATGATGCCCTGCGCCCGGGCAAGATCGATCATCGCCGCCACCTCGGCGGGGGATTTGTTCAGCATAGCCGCGATGTCCTCCACCGACATCCGGGCATTGTCCTCAAGGATCTTCAGAAGCTGTTCCATAGTCGTTTCTCCTTTGTTCAGCCTGTGGCGATATTTCTATCAGTATAACACACCAGCGGGCGGTTTGCACCCGGTTTTTGCAGTTTCCCGCCCCATTCCGCCCGCAATAGACACTCTTTTGCTCTTCTTCCCTGCTCTTTTTTCCAAAAAGAGTGTTCATTTTTCGTGAAATCTGCTATACTGGAGTTGCCCTCTCAGTCACGCCGCGGGCGTGACAGCTCCCCCAAAGGGGGAGCCATTGGCAGGCCGGGCAGCTTTGTGCTGCC
>OKZN01000360.1_pt1 | contig 12890 bp, 8 predicted proteins | sample 1609111 | NCBI WGS metagenome assembly OKZN01 (sample SAMN02675048, study PRJEB24791) | human gut metagenome, SKBSTL034 | isolation source: stool | host: Homo sapiens | place: USA
TTTTTCATTTTTAACCCTTTATATTACTCTCAGGCTTCACCTTTTACAGCCATTGGGGGTAAAGATTGTTCATCAGCCAATCGTACAGGTCCAAACACACGTTCATATTTTGCAATATTTTCTTCCAAAGCACGAAGCAAGCGCTTGGCATGTTCAGGTGCTAAAATAATCCGCGACTGAACACCAGCCTTAGGTACTCCCGGCATAACTCGTATAAAATCAAGTATAAATTCCGAACTGGAATGAGTAATAATAGCCAGGTTAGCATAGGTTCCCTGTGCAACATCTTCTTTTAGCTCAATCTGTAATTGATTGTTAGGATTCTGTTCTTCCATGTTTCAACAATGTTATAAAATTAAATATATATTCTAAGTCTACCAGCAAAAATTATTCAGTCTCTTTGTCATAAGAAAGAAGGAGGCATTTCATAACCGGAAGACGGATGTTTTCCTATTAAAAGATTCTATTTCTCTTTACAAATTTACAATAATCCGAATAGGAAGCAAAGATTTTATCCTGTTATTTCCAGATTATAAATTTACCTGCAACAAATTAAAGAAAGTTTTGAAAAAATCCAGATTAAATCACAGCCACTACCCAGAAAGATAGAACTACTTAAAACAAATCTTACTGAAACATTCAAAACCAAAATACAAAAAAGGAGCAATTACCTTTATGGCAATCACTCCTCTTTACTATAGTCAATTGAATTGTATTATTCTACTTCATTATAATCAAGTACCGTTTTCTTATTAGCTAAGATACGATCATACTCTTCCTTTGAACCAACAATAACCTTATCAAACTCACGCTGACCTGTACCGGCAGGAATTAAATGACCACAAATCACATTTTCCTTCATACCTTCAAGCTTATCAATCTTGCCATTTATAGCAGCTTCATTCAATACTTTCGTTGTTTCCTGGAAAGATGCGGCTGACATAAAGCTGGAAGTTTGCAAAGCGGCACGTGTAATACCCTGAAGAATCTGAGTAGAAGTAGCAGCAATAGCATCACGTACTTCAACTGGCTTCAAGTCACGACGTTTCAGCATACTGTTTTCATCACGCAGCTTACGTGCAGTTACTATCTGTCCTGGCTGCATTGTCTGAGAATCACCAGCATCTACAACAACCTTTTTGCCCCAGATACGATCATTCTCTTCTGCAAAGTCAAGTTTATCAACCAACTCTTGCTCCAAGAAGGTAGTATCACCTGGATCGTCAATACGAACCTTACGCATCATCTGACGTACCACAACCTCAAAATGCTTATCATTAATAGCCACACCCTGAAGACGGTAAACGTCCTGGATCTGGTTAACAATATACTCCTGAACAGCGGTAGGACCCATGATGGCGAGAATATCGCCAGGAGTTACACTACCATCAGAAAGAGGAGTACCAGCACGTACAGCATCATGTTCCTGTACCAAAATCTGCTTAGAAAGAGATACAAGATACTTCTTCTGATCGCCAGTCTTAGATGTTACGATGATCTCACGGTTACCACGCTTTACCTTACCCATAGTTACCTCACCATCGATTTCAGATACAACAGCAGGGTTAGAAGGGTTGCGAGCCTCAAGAAGCTCAGTTACACGAGGGAGACCACCAGTGATATCACCTGCACCACCTACAGCACGAGGAATCTTAACCAAAACCTCACCGGTATTAATTGTCTGTCCATCCTCAACAGCCAAGTGACCACCTACAGGGAAGTTGTATGTACCAAGGATTTCACCATTAGCATCGATAACATCACAAGATGGAACCATTGCCTTATTCTTGGAATCGGTGATAATCTTCTCCTCCAAACCTGTAGTCTCATCGACCTCAGCACGATAAGTCTGATCCTTCTGAACGTCATTGAACTTCAATGTACCGGCATACTGGCTGACGATAACGGCGTTAAATGGATCCCAACGGGCGATAACAGTATCCTTTTCTACGATTTCACCCTCCTTGTGATACAATGAAGAACCGTAAGGAACATTCAAAGTTGCAAGAACGATGTTTGTATTAGGATCCACGAAACGAATTTCAGCCAAGTGGCTTACTACCTTTTCGCATTTGATATCGTTTCCTTCCTCATCTTCCTCTACGAATGGTACTGTACTCAACTCATCAAACTCGATACGAGACTTATTCTTCGCAGCAATCTTAGCATTGGCAGCAGCATTAGATGCAATACCACCGGCGTGGAATGTACGGAGAGTCAACTGTGTACCAGGCTCACCAATAGCTTGAGCAGCGATGACACCAACGGCTTCACCCAACTGTACCATACGGGCCGTTGCCAAGTTACGGCCATAGCACTTCATGCAGACACCCTTTTTGCTCTCACAGGTGAGAACCGAACGAATTTCAACACTCTCGATAGGAGATTCATCAATAGCCTTTGCCTTAGCCTCGGTGATTTCTTCACCAGATTTGACAATCAGTTCACCAGTAGTTGGATGAATAACATCATGCACAGAAACACGACCCAAAATACGCTCATAAAGAGATGAAATAATCTCATCACCATTCTTTAAAGCTGTACAAACCAAGCCACGCAATGTACCACAATCCTCTTCGGTGATAATAACATCGTGAGAAACGTCTACAAGACGACGAGTCAAATAACCAGCATCGGCAGTCTTCATAGCTGTATCAGCAAGACCCTTACGGGCACCGTGAGAAGCGATAAAGTACTCCAATACAGACATACCCTCCTTAAAGTTAGAAAGGATAGGGTTCTCGATGATCTGCGCGCCCTCTGCACCAGCCTTCTGAGGTTTAGCCATCAAACCACGCATACCAGACAACTGCTTAATCTGATCCTTAGAACCACGGGCTCCGGAATCAAGCATCATGTATACGGCGTTGAATCCCTGGTCAGCTTCGGTCATCTCCTTCATCAAGATATTACCCAAATCTGTATTTACGTGAGTCCACGCATCAATAACCTGGTTGTATCGTTCCTTGTTGGTGATGAAACCCATATTATAGTTATTGGTAATTTCCTCAACCTCCTTGCGACCGCGCTCAACAATAGCTTCCTTCTCTGGTGGAATAATAATATCACCAAGGTTGAATGACAATCCTGCGACATAAGCCATACGATAACCTAAGTTCTTGATTCCATCAAGGAATTCACAAGCCTTAGCCATACCAACAGCCTTGATAACATTAGAAATCAAACCACGGAGGGTTTTCTTGGAAATCACATCATTGAAGAAGCCAACTTCATCAGGAATGATACCATTAACGATGACACGTCCAACAGAAGTTTCTACCATTCGTTTCTGGATTGTACCATCAACCAAGTCGTCAACTACAACCTTAATCAAAGCATGAAGATCACATCGGCCCTCGTTACGAGCAATCAATGCCTCTTCAGGACCATAGAATGTCAAGCCCTCACCCTTTGCACCTGGACGAATCTTAGTAATATAGTAAAGACCAAGCACCATATCCTGAGAAGGAACGGTGATAGGCGCACCATTAGCTGGGTTGAGAATGTTATGACTCTGGAGCATCAGGATTTGAGCCTCCAAAACAGCCTCATTGCTCAATGGAAGGTGAACAGCCATCTGGTCACCATCGAAGTCGGCGTTGAACGCTGTACATGCCAATGGATGCAACTGAATAGCCTTACCCTCAATCATCTTAGGCTGGAATGCCTGGATACCGAGTCGGTGAAGCGTAGGGGCACGGTTCAACATAACCGGATGACCCTTCATTACATTCTCAAGAATATCCCAGATAACTGGCTCGCGACGATCAACAATCTTCTTGGCACTTTTTACAGTCTTTACGATACCACGCTCTATCAACTTACGGATGATAAATGGTTTGTAAAGCTCTGCAGCCATCAGTTTTGGAAGACCACACTCACCCATCTTCAACTCTGGACCTACAACGATTACAGAACGGGCAGAATAGTCAACACGCTTACCCAGCAAGTTCTGACGGAAACGACCCTGCTTACCCTTTAAAGAGTCAGAGAGTGACTTCAAAGGACGATTGCTCTCACTCTTAACAGCAGAACTCTTGCGTGAGTTGTCGAACAAGCTGTCAACAGCCTCCTGCAACATACGCTTCTCGTTACGGAGAATAACCTCAGGAGCCTTGATCTCAACCAATCTCTTCAAACGGTTGTTACGGATAATCACACGACGATAGAGGTCATTCAAGTCTGATGTTGCAAAACGACCACCATCCAATGGTACCAACGGACGAAGCTCAGGTGGAGTAACAGGAATAATCTTCATGATCATCCATTCTGGCTTATTAATACCTTTACTAGCACGGAAACCTTCTACAACTTGCAGACGCTTCAGAGCCTCAGTTTTACGCTGCTGACTTGAATCGTTATTTGCGCGATCGCGGAGTTCGTATGACAAAGAGTCAAGGTCTACATTCTGGAGCAACTGATAAATTGCTTCAGCACCCATTTTTGCGATAAACTTATTAGGGTCCGTATCGTCCAAAAGTTCATTGTCACCATTAGGATCATACTGGTCAAGAAGAGCCATATATTCATCTTCTGACAAGAGATCAAGTTTGTGAGAACCGTTCAATTCAAGACCATCAGCATCAGTCTTTCCCTCAAGAATACCAGGCTGGATAACTACATACTTCTCGTAGTAAATGACAGCATCAAGTTTCTTGGTCGGCATACCTAAAAGGTAACCAATCTTATTTGGAAGAGAACGGAAATACCAAATATGAGCAACAGGTACGACAAGCTCAATGTGACCAGAGCGTTCACGACGAACTTTCTTCTCTGTAACCTCTACACCGCATCGGTCGCAGACGATTCCCTTATAACGGATACGCTTGTACTTGCCGCAGGCGCATTCATAGTCCTTAGTAGGACCAAAAATACGCTCGCAGAACAAGCCATCACGCTCCGGCTTATATGTACGATAATTAATGGTTTCCGGTTTAGTAACCTCACCATACGAATTTTCCAAGATCTCCTCTGGCGAAGCGAGACCGATGGTAATCTTCGTAAAATTATTCTTTACCTTTGTATCTTTTTTGAAAGCCATGTTTCTATATATAAATTAGGGGTTCTCAAAATTAATCAAGTTTGATGCTCAAACCAAGGCCACGAAGCTCATGGAGCAATACGTTAAGTGACTCAGGAATACCAGGAGTTGGCATTGGATCGCCCTTTACGATTGCTTCGTATGCCTTGCTACGTCCTACAACATCATCTGACTTAACAGTCAGGATCTCCTGCAAAACGTGGCTTGCACCGAATGCCTCGATAGCCCAGACCTCCATCTCTCCGAATCGCTGACCACCAAACTGTGCTTTACCACCAAGTGGCTGTTGTGTAATCAAAGAGTATGGACCGATAGAACGAGCGTGCATCTTATCCTCAACCATATGACCCAACTTCAAGAAGTAAGTCATACCAACAGTAGCTGGCTGGTCAAACTGCTCTCCTGTCTCACCATCATAAAGGTAAGTAGAGCAGAAACGTGGCAAGCCTGCCTTATCTGTCCATTCAGAGAGATCATCCAATTTAGCTCCATCAAAGATAGGAGTAGCAAACTTTACACCCAACTTTTTACCTGCAGCACCCAAGATACACTCGAATATCTGACCAAGATTCATACGTGAAGGCACACCCAATGGATTCAATACCATATCAACAGGACGACCGTCAGCCATAAATGGCATATCCTCCAAACGAACTACCTTAGACACAATACCCTTATTACCATGACGACCGGCAAGTTTATCACCAACCTGGATCTTACGCTTCTTAGCAATATATACCTTAGCCATCTGAAGAATACCTGATGGAAGTTCATCACCAATAGTGATAGCAAACTTACGACGCTTTAATTCAGCATCAAGTTGCTTATACTTGCGGATATAGTTCATAATAAGTCTCTGAATCAAGCCATTGGTATGCTCATCCTTAGTCCACTTATTAGACTGAACACCATCATACTCCAAATTCTTCAAGGCTGTAGCAGTAAAGGTACTGCCCTTGGTGATAATCTCAGCACCTGTATAATCCTTAACACCCTCAGAAGTCATACCTTCTGTAAGCGTAAGTAACTTGTCTACGAGGATATCCTTCAAGTCATCACCCTTTGCCTCATACTCCTCATCAATCTTAGCAAGAATAATCTTATCCTGCCTCTTTGACTCACGGGTCTTGATAGCACGAGAGAACAACTTCTTGTCAATAACAACACCGCTCAATGATGGATTTGCCTTCAATGAAGAATCCTTCACATCACCAGCCTTATCACCAAAGATAGCGCGAAGCAACTTCTCTTCTGGTGAAGGATCACTTTCACCCTTAGGCGAAATCTTACCAATCATGATATCACCTGGTTCAATTCTTGCACCAACACGCACGATACCATTATCATCAAGATCCTTTGTAGCTTCCTCGCTGACATTAGGGATATCAGATGTGAATTCCTCTACACCACGCTTAGTTTCACGGACATCAAGAGAGTATTCGTCAACATGTACAGATGTCAATACGTCATCACGAACCATACGTTCAGAAATAACAACAGCATCCTCATAGTTGTAACCCTTCCAAGGAATATAAGCTACAAGCAAATTACGGCCCAAAGCCAACTCACCGTTTTCTGTCGCATAACCCTCAGTCAGGATATCACCCTTCTTTACACGCTGTCCCTTATTACAGATAGGACGCAAGTCGATGGTCATATTCTGGTTGGTACGACGGAACTTAGGAATACGATACTCCTTCAAAGCTGGTTCGAAGCTTACAAACTCATCGTCTTCTGTGCGATCGTAAAGGATACGGATAGTTGTAGCATCAACATATTCGATAACGCCCTCACCTTCTGCAGTAACCATAGTACGTGAATCCTCACAAACTTGCTTCTCAAGACCAGTACCAACTATTGGTGCATCATTATGAAGCAATGGTACAGCCTGACGCATCATGTTACATCCCATCAACGCACGGTGACCATCATCATGCTCCAAGAATGGAATCAAACCTGCGGATACAGAAGCAATCTGCTGTGGAGAGACGTCAACATAATCAACTTGATCCGGACCTACAACAGGATAATCAGCATCCTGACGACACTTTACTACATCACGAATGAAAGAACCATCAACAGTCAAAGGCGCATTACCCTGACCGATAATCTTAGACTCTTCATCCTCAGCAGTCAAGTATACAACATCCTCATTAGCCATATCGACCTTGCTATCATTCACCTTACGGTAAGGAGTAACAATAAAACCAAGATCATTAATCTTTGCATACATACAGAGAGAAGAAATCAAACCGATGTTTGGACCTTCAGGACTCTCAATAGGACAAAGACGACCATAGTGTGTATAATGTACGTCACGAACCTCGAAACCTGCACGCTCACGAGACAAACCACCAGGACCTAAGGCAGAAAGACGACGCTTATGAGTTACCTCAGCCAGAGGGTTAGTCTGGTCCATGAACTGTGACAATGGATTAGTTCCAAAGAAAGAATTGATAACACTAGAAATTGTCTTAGCATTAATCAAATCAGTTGGAGTAAACACCTCATTGTCGCGAACATTCATACGTTCACGGATAGTACGGGTCATACGTGCCAAACCAATAGAGAACTGGTTAGCCAACTGCTCACCTACAGTACGAACACGACGATTAGACAAGTGGTCGATATCGTCAACTGTTGCACTAGAGTTGATCAGCTGAATAAGATATTTAATGATCTCAATAATATCTTCCTTAGTCAAGACACGAACATCAATGTCAGTATCAAGATTCAATTTCTTATTGATACGATAACGACCTACCTCACCCAGATCATAACGCTTATCCGAGAAGAACAGGTTTTGGAAAACCTCACGTGCACTTGCGTCATCTGCAGGATCAGCATTACGCAACTGACGATAGATATAGTTAACAGCTTCCTTCTCAGAGTTACTTGGATCCTTTGCCAAAGTATTGAAGATAATAGTAAACTTGTTGGCAGCTTCCTCATCCTTATGAAGCAGAACAGTCTGAGCTCCACTCTCAACAATCTCCTCAATATTATCAGCAGTAAGTTCAGTCTCACGCTCCATGATTACTTCATTACGCTCGATAGATACTACTTCACCAGTATCCTCATCAACGAAGTCCTCATTCCAACTCTTCAAAACACGAGCAGCAAGCTTACGACCAATAGCAGCCTTCATATTCTTCTTGTTAACCTTCACCTCCTCGGCGAGATCAAAAATCTGAAGAATATCCTTATCCTGTTCGTAACCAATAGCACGCAACAATGTGGTTACAGGCAACTTCTTCTTACGATCGATATATGCATACATTACATTGTTAATGTCAGTTGCAAATTCAATCCAGCTTCCCTTGAAAGGAATGATACGAGCAGAATAAAGCATGGTACCATTTGCATGAACACCCTGGCTAAAGAACACACCAGGAGAGCGATGAAGCTGAGAAACAACAACACGCTCAGCACCATTAATCACGAAAGTACCATTATCGGTCATATATGGGATAGTACCAAGGAACACATCCTGAATAAATGTACCGAAATCCTCATGATCAGGATCAGTACAATACAGTTTCATCTTAGCCTTCAAAGGTACACTATATGTAAGACCACGCTCCAAACACTCATCAATAGAATAGCGAGGAGGGTCGATATAGTAATCCAAGAACTCAAGAACGAAATTGTTACGTGTATCGGTAATAGGGAAGTTCTCAGAGAACACCTTATACAAACCGTCATTCTTGCGTTCCTCAGGCGGAGTATCCAACTGTAAGAAGTCCTTGAAAGACTTTAACTGCACATCGAGGAAATCCGGATATGGATACGGATTATGCACGCTGGCAAAATTTACTCTGTTATCAACAATTTTTGTAGCCATTAGAAGTTATTAAATGGGTTTTATTAATAATATAATAAAAGACACAAAAAGGTTAGGACTCACCTACTTGGAGAATCCTAACCATTTATATAAAAAATGTATTACTCTAATTACTTGAGCTCTACCTTAGCACCGGCCTCTTCGATAGCCTTCTTAAGGTTCTCAGCCTCGTCCTTAGCTACACCTTCCTTGATTGTAGAAGGAGCACCGTCTACGAGATCCTTAGCCTCTTTCAAACCGAGACCACAAGCCTCCTTAACAGCCTTTACAACCTGGAGCTTAGCGCCACCAACCTCAGCGAGGACTACGTCGAATGTAGACTTCTCCTCAGCTGCAGCTGCACCACCAGCAGCAGGACCAGCAGCTACAGCTACAGCTGCAGCAGCAGGCTCAATACCATACTCGTCCTTGAGGACTGTTGCCAACTCATTAACTTCCTTAACAGTAAGATTTACTAACTCTTCTGCAATAGCTTTGATATCTGCCATTTTATTCTAAATTTTATTTTTGTTTATACTATAATTAATGATAACATTGTGATTGATTACTCAGGACGCTCGCCCAATGTCTTAAGCACACCATGAATAGTGTTGCTTCCTGATTGAAGAGCTGAAACAACGTTCTTTGCAGGTGACTGGAGCAAAGCAACAATCTCTGCGATAACTTCGTTCTTGCTCTTGAGAGCTGAAAGTTCTGCAAGTTTGTCTGCGCCAACGTAGAAGCTTTCCTCTGCATAAGCAGCCTTCAGTGTTGGAACACCTTCCTTGTCATATTCCTTCAACAACTTAGCTGGTACATTAGCTGTATTGGCAAACATTACAGCAGTAGTACCCTTCAAGCAGCCATAGAGCTCAGAGAAATCGATATCTGAAGCCTCGAACGCCTTGTGAAGCAAGGAATTCTTAACAACAACCATCTTAATCTCGCTCTGGAAGCACTTACGACGGAGTGCGCTTGTCTTCTCAGCATTCAATCCTGTAACATCTACAAGATAGAAATGAGGAAACTCCTGCAACTTCTGTCCAAGTTCAGCGATAATAGTATCTTTAACTTCTTTCTTCATTTTACAAAACTTTTAGAGTTATTCAACTGATTTAGGATCAATCTTGATACCCTTACTCATAGTGCTAGAAATAAAGATACTCTTGATATATGTACCTTTAGCAGCAGCAGGCTTCAGCTTGATAACTGTGTTGATGAATTCCTTAGCATTTCCATAGATCTGCTCAGGAGTCATGCTAACCTTACCGATTGAAGTATGGATAATACCAGCCTTATCAACCTTAAAGTCAATCTTACCTTGCTTAACTTCCTTTACTGCCTTAGCAACATCCATAGTTACAGTGCCACTCTTAGGGTTAGGCATCAAACCACGAGGACCGAGTACACGACCCAAAGGACCAATCTTACCCATACAAGAAGGCATTGTGATGATGACATCAATATCTGTCCAACCACCCTTAATCTTCTCAACGTATTCGTCAAGACCTACATAATCAGCGCCTGCTTCCTTAGCAGCAGCTTCCTGATCAGGAGTACAGAGTGCGAGCACACGAGTAACCTTACCTGTTCCGTTTGGCAATGAAACAACGCCACGAACCATCTGGTTAGCCTTACGTGGATCAACACCTAAGCGTACATCAATATCAAGAGATGCATCAAACTTGGTAGTGGTAATTTCCTTTACCAACTCTGAAGCCTCCTTCAATGTGTATGCCTTCCCTGCTTCAACCTTATCAGCTACTGATTTTTGATTTTTTGTCAGTTTACTCATTTTTCTAATTGAAGTTTTAAATTATTTACCAGGGAAGTCCCCTTTTACAGTAATACCCATACTTCTTGCAGTACCAGCGATGAGCTTCATAGCTGATTCTACAGTAAAGCAGTTCAAGTCCTTCATCTTATCCTCAGCGATTACCTTTACCTGATCCCAAGTAAGAGAAGCAACCTTCTGACGATTAGGCTGAGCAGAACCTGACTTGATTTTGGCAGCCTCTTTCAATTGAACTGCAGCAGGTGGAGTCTTGATAATAAAATCAAAAGACTTGTCAGTATAATAAGTAATAACTACTGGCAACACTTTACCTGCTTTGTCCTGGGTACGGGCGTTGAATTCCTTGCAGAATCCCATAATATTAATACCCTTAGAACCCAATGCAGGTCCTACTGGAGGTGAAGGATTCGCAGCGCCACCTTTAATCTGTAATTTGATTAATCCAGCAACTTCTTTAGCCATTTCTTTGTTAATATTTAAAATTGAAACTTATAAGGAATAACAATCTCGTAACAGAATCCTATTCCTTTTCTACTTGCATAAAACCTAATTCCAACGGAGTTTTACGTCCGAAAATCTTAACCGTAACTTTCAGCTTATGCTTTTCAGCATTAACCTCTTCAACGATTCCGCTGAAACCACTGAATGGACCTTCCATAACCTTAACGGTATCATTAACCAAGTAAGGACAATCAAGATTCTCCTCAAACTCAGTCTCCTCTGCAGAACCCAGCATACGATTGATATCGCGCTGTGGAACTGGCGTTGGTTCATCCAAACCTCCAAGGAAACCCAAAACATTAGGGAGGAAACGCAACGTATGCGCTACATCACCCTTCAGTTTGGCCTCCACAAAAACATAACCTGGAAGAGAGACCTTTTCTTTAACGACTCTCTTTCCATTACGCACAGTTGCATGCTTCTCAACTGGAATCAACACCTGAGAAACATTTGCTGCTAGTAAATCATTGTGCTTCATTTCAGCTTCGATGTATTCTTTCACCTTAGCTTCTTTACCACTAACGGCTTTAAGCACATACCATTTATTTCCTGCGTCTGCCATTTCCTTAAAAAATTAACCTGGATAAACTACACCCATAAAGGCTTTGAAAATAGAATCCATCGCGAACACAACAAGTGCAATGACTAGGGAAGCAGATAATACAACCATTGCACTATGAGTAAGTTCGGCACGTGATGGCCAAGTAGTCTTATGCGCAAGTTCATCGTAACATGCCTTGCAATAATTTACTATTTTATTCATATTATCTTCTATTTAGCACGGGTTGAAGGGCTCGAACCCTCGACACCTGGTTTTGGAGACCAGTGCTCTACCAACTGAGCTAAACCCGTAGAAAGACTCCCGCTCCCTTAGGAGGGGAGTCTGATATATATAGCAAATTAGATAAATCTAAATTACTTGATATCGTCGAGAATTGTTGTAATCTGACCAGAACCTACTGTACGACCACCCTCACGGATAGCGAAACGAAGACCCTCGTTCAAAGCAACCTTATAGATCAACTCTACCTCAATCTCTACGTTATCTCCAGGCATTACCATCTCAACTCCCTCAGGAAGCTTGATTTCACCTGTACAGTCCATAGTACGGAGATAGAACTGAGGACGATACTTGTTACCGAATGGAGTGTGACGGCCACCCTCTTCCTTCTTCAATACATAGATAGAAGCCTTGAAGTGATCGTGAGGAGTAATAGCACCTGGGTGTACAACTACCATACCACGCTTAACCTCAGCCTTATCGATACCACGGAGAAGCAAACCTACGTTATCACCAGCTTCACCCTCTGCAAGGATCTTACGGAACATCTCAACACCAGTAATAACCGACTTCTTGTCCTCACCAAGACCGAGCAACTGAACTTCGTCACCTACCTTACAACGACCTGTCTCAATACGACCTGTAGCAACAGTACCACGACCTGTAATTGAGAATACATCCTCGATAGGCATCAAGAATGGCTTATCAATCTCGCGCTCTGGCTCCTGAATCCACTCATCAACTGTATCCATCAAAGCCTCAACAGACTTAACCCACTTCTCAACACCGTTCAAAGCACCGAGAGCAGAACCACGTACAATTGGAGTATCCTCCTCATAACCATACTGCTCGAGGATCTCACGAAGCTCCATCTCAACGAGCTCAAGCATCTCCTCATCATCAACCATATCACACTTGTTCAAGAAAACAACCAAACGAGGTACGTTTA
>OKZN01000361.1_pt1 | contig 12785 bp, 8 predicted proteins | sample 1609111 | NCBI WGS metagenome assembly OKZN01 (sample SAMN02675048, study PRJEB24791) | human gut metagenome, SKBSTL034 | isolation source: stool | host: Homo sapiens | place: USA
ATAGCCATAGGGGGCCTGCACCTCCACCAGCGAATAGCCGGAGCCATACTCCAGCTTTTCCGGGGTGACAAGATAGCCCTCGGCATTGGTGTAAAAGGTATCAATCGTGGTGGGCGTCGGATAGGTGAAGGTCATTTCCACCTTGCTGCCATCCGGGCGGTAAATCTGGAACCCGGCCCCTGCATAGGGAATGGTGACGCCGGTTTCCGCGTCCACCTTGACCACCTTGATGAAGCTCTCAAAATTGGCGTTGTTGATAAGGTAGCGGTAGGTCTGACCGTCCTTGCTGATAAACACATCAAAGTCTTTCATCAGTTCACGCCCCTCCCAACCAAAGGTCTGGCGGACGGTATAAATGCCATACGGCATATCCTTTGTCTGGGCAAAACCGTTCTCGTCACATGTCAGCACATCACGCTCGGTTTCCTTTGCATTTTCATAGCTGCCTGCGGATTTGAGGAACACTTCAAATACCGCACCTTCTTCGGGTGTTTCAATCTGGGTTTCCCCGTTATCCGTATGCTTGATGAGTGCGATATTGCCTTTGATGACCTGTTCATTCACATCGTTTGCGGTACTGTTAAGCTCTACCGTGTATAGTTCTGGTTCTGCACCTACCTTGTGGATTGCGGTATCCAGAAGATACCCCTCGGACGGGCTGATTTCACGGACAGTCCAATCATTATCACAGATATAATACTTGGTCGTAAACTGACCGTTTTCATCAGTCGTGTAGGTGTCAATCAGTTCCTCACCTTTATAGATGCCGTAAACCGCACCTGCAAGGGAAGCGTCGCCCTGCGGAGAACCTGTTTCTGCATCGGTCTTTGTCACAGTCACTTGGAATTTCTTCAACACATTGTCGAAGCTGCGTTTTGTGACCTTGTTCCATTCAATCGGAGCTGTCTGGGAAGCAGGAACGACATAGCGGACTGCGGTATCCACTTCCTCAACCACATACGGGGTATCGCCACTGATAAGGACATTTTCAAACTTAGCTAGTCCGTTTTTATCAGTCACGGCATACTCGTCAACAGGCAAGCCGCTTAAAGATGTGCCATAAAGGTGGAATTTCATTCCCTCCACCAGATTGTCCTCGGAAGTCTTGACGATTTCCAGACTGCCACGCTTCAAAGTATTGCTGAAGGTCACAGTAGAGGTTTTTCCTCCGATAAGTGTGACGGTCTGGGTTTTCTGCGGCTCATAACGGTCAATAGACTGTTCTGTGACCGTATAAGTGCCAGGGAATAATCCCTCCACGGAGACAGAGCCGTCCTTTCCTGTCTTAACTGTTTTATTGAAGTTATCACCTTTGATTGTAAAAGAGATGCCCTCCACAACTCCGTCCTCAGAAGTCTTTTTGAGGGCAATCGTGCCTGTCGGCGTTTCGATATTGATATATGCAGACACGGTATCAGCATTCTCCACACCTGTTACCAAATCCTGCAAGTTCGGGTCGCCATAGGCAATGAGCTTTGCACTGCTGCTGACAGTCGGCACATTGTTCCTCTTTGCCGTAATGCGGACAGAACCGCTGATAGCTACGGTGGAGCTGATTGTCAGCTTATTTCCAGACTTCGATACACTCACATTGCTGTCAGAGCTTGAAAAGCTGTAATCGGAAAGGACGCCGTTGCTGTCCGTCAATGTGATGCTGTACTTTCCGTCCTTGTAGGCAAGCTCCTTTGTGATGTCATTCTTACCGCCCGACATAAAGCTCGGAATGGTGTTATGCTCACGCAGCATTGCAACAATCTGGTCATACACTGCCCTTGCTCCGCTGTTGGCATAATTTGAACCGAAGTGCAGGCTGTAAACGGTGGTGCTTGTCTGGTTATATGAGCCTGTGGCTTCACGGCAGCCTGTGACAAACTCCCATACGAGGGTCTGCGTGGCAAGCCATTTTTCATCATCACTTCCCGACAGATTATTTCGGTTGCCCTGATACCCATAGAGCAGGGCAAGCCCAACCACCTTTTTCTGATTGGCTGAAAGGGCGTTCCAAGTATCAGAGGAAGCCTTTTTCAAGGTGTTTCCTGTTTTCAGCGGTACTCCCGGCTGAATACAAAACGCATTCTCACCGTCCACAAACATACGGTACTTGTAATTTCCCGTTCCGCCTGCGGTATAGCCGCCGATATTCGCACTGGAATTGTACCTCATCGCATTACCGTTGCTGTCATAGGTGTGGGAAAAGGAAATCGTCCCGATGTCACCCGCAGCAAACGCCGTCGCAGGCATTATGGATAATGCCGTGACCGCAGCCATTACAAAAGCCGCAGCCTTTTTGAACAATTTAGGGATTTTCATAGTTACCTCCTGTAATTTGGATTGAATATTTTGCCTTACTGACCGAAAAAAGCTGCCCGTTATGGACAGCTTAAAGTATTTCTTTTCTCGGATAGTTACTGGCAGTAGTTAGGGGGTGAGGTGTGGAGAGGGGGAAGCCAAAATAATGGCTATGCACTCAAATGGGCAGACCTCGCCCTCGGTGTGTGGCTATCTCTCGTGAGCCTTGTTCCGCTGCAAGTGTCGGTTATAAAACTCCAACGCCTTGACAACAAAATCCGTTTCCTGCCCTCTGGGAACAGTCTTTGGAATGAGCTTGGTTATCCTCTCGTCACGGAAAGCAGGTTTTCCCTTCTGGTTGGGCTTTTCTTCCTCCATAATGGACTGGATAACCTCGGAAGTGAGCTTGCCATCTTGGTTATACTTCTTCATTTTGATAGCCTGTGCCAATGACGGGGTAGCATCGTTGTACTCCATTGCTTCAAGCAGGGTGTATTGCTGTTCCTCGGTCAGATAGGAAATTTCAACCGCAGGACGGAAAGCAATCTGCCGTTCATCTACCATTTGCAGGATTTCGGGAACAAGCTCGGTTAGACGGATATAGCGGCGTATCTGGTCTTTGCTTTCTCCAACAAGTTCTCCTAATTCCTCATCAGAACGCCCTTTTGATAAATTAGTCGCCAATGGCGACGCATTTTCTTTTGGGGGTCTGCCTGCCTGTCGTTTCATAGCTTCCAACCGCATTTTATACGCAAACGCTTTCTCACTCGGCAAAATAACAGAGCGTTGGAGATTACTTTCCACCATAACAATAATGGCTTCGTCACGGGTAAGCTCTTTAACCTCGCATTTCAGCGTTTCAAGCCCCGCAAGTTCACAAGCTTTTTTTCGCCTGTGACCGCTGATAAGCTCATACCGTCCGTCCTCTTTTAAGCGAACTGTCGCAGGGGTCATTACACCGTTTCGCTTGATACTCTCAACAAGCTGTTCCATATCCTCGTCCATTAAAACCTTGAACGGGTGGTCTGGAAACTCGTCAATCTCCGATATGGGAATATCCCTTATCTTAGAGAGCTTTGCTTCCTCACGGCTTTCGTCCGTCTGAAAAAGGTCATCGTATGCGGTCAGCTCGATTTTGGTTTCTCTGCTTCTCGCCAATCTCTGCCACCTCCTTTCCTAACTGCTCATAGGCTGCGGCAACCTTGCCGCTTTTGTCGTAAGCAAAAATACTTTTGCCTTCTGCGGTAGCTTCCACCGCACGGATAGAATGAGGTATCTCGGTATCAAATACCTTGATTTTCTTACCGTATGCACTTTTGACCGTTGCCGTAATTTCCTTAGAAATGTTGGTACGGGGCATTACCATAGTCATTAAGATACCGTCTATCCGCAGCTTTGGGTTGATTTGCCGCTTGACCATTGATACGGAGCGAAGCAAAAGCTCCAGACCTTTAGCCGAGAGATAGTGGGGCTGTGTCGGGATAATCACGCTGTCAGCCGCCGCCAGAGCATTGATGGTTATCATGCCTAAGCTCGGCATACAATCAATAAGCACATAATCGTAATTCTTTTTAACCTCATTGACATAGGTTTTCAGCACACGCTCACGGCTCATTGCATTGATTAGCCTTACCTCAAAGCCCGACAGCTCAATGTTTGACGGAAGCAGGTCAACGCCCTCTCTGTGATGGATAATACCCTGTGAAGCATCAAGCGTTTTATCGTCTATGATGTTCTGCATCACAGTAGAGAGCGTTATGGGAATATCGTCTGGTCTGTTATAACCCAGAGCCATCGTGAGATTTGCCTGTGCATCGGCATCAATCAGCAGGACTTTTTTACCCTGCTGCACCAGACTTACACCCAGATTGACCGCTGTGGTTGTTTTTCCGACACCACCTTTCTGGTTAGTCAGAGCAATTACTTTGCAATTTGACATAGATGCGTCCTCCTTTCACATAGATTTAGCCACTTTGTCAAGGTGGCTATGTAAACAGTACCAGAGAACGCAAAAAAGCCGCCTACTCTTAAAATCAATAAGAATAAGCGGCTTTGTAATTTGCCTTAGACATATTCAATTTTCATTCTCTTGGTCGGTGCATTTATGACCTTAAAAATAAGCTCGTCAACACAATCCGTATATCTGCCTTGCTGAATAAGCTGATTTTTTAACTCTACAAGGCTATGTATTAAAAGTTTTCTTTCGTGGCTATCCAAATACAGATGATTAAATTTCTCTCTCATAAGCACACCTCCACTTCTTTAGCTTCATTATATTTGAAAGCAGGGGAAAGGACAAATCTGCAAAAAGGGACAAAAAAATAAGCGTACCACTATTTCTAATGATACGCCTATCCTCATTAAATCACTTCAAAATGCTTCAACGCATCCTTTATCGCTTCCACTTTCTCCGCTGTCGGATGCTTCCTCGGCTGTTTCAATTCTTCTACCGCATTAGGAGCATCATACATTGGCAAGCCTAAATCTCTCTTTACCTCTGCGATATATGCGGTATGTACCTTGAAGCCGTATTTAGCTTCTATGTACTCCTTTATCATTTTGTAGGTCACTCGTTCCTTGGGCTTGTATTCTTCGGCTCTTTTAGCGATATTATCAAGCGGAACTTTTCCCTCACCCTCACCAAACTCAACTTTTACGTTGATATGTCCGTCTGGCTTTTTGTGGGAAAGCAGTACTACCGTCTTAACGGTACTTTCGTTGTCCCAACAAAGTTCCTGTGTCTCCCTGTCTCCAAAATACACCGGAAAACGGAACTTTATGTGCTTCAGGAATCTGCCATCTGGCTGCTCCTGCTCGTAAATGTCCACCTGTTCCACAAAGCTGTTAAGAAATTCTTTCTTCTCCAGGTCGGTGAACTTATCATATAGTTTATCAAAATATAAAAGAAATTGATAGACGTTTTCTTCTGATATTTTCTGTTGCCGGATATTCAGCAGGCGATTCTTAACTTCTTCTATACTGTTCTCCACGCCTTCAATCTCATCATACAAACGGTATAACCTTGTCTCCATATCCTGATATTTCTTCTCATAAAATTTATCCATGATATCCAGACTGTCCATCTGCTGTCCAAGTCTTGCTTTTGCTCCGGTCAACTGCCTGTGCTGCTTTTCCAATCCTTCAATCTCTTTTTCTATTTCTTCTGTATCTATTCTTGAACCGATTTTATTCAGAATTGCTTCTTCAAATTTAGGATTCTTCACCAGCTTCCGAATAACTTCTTCCACTGCATTGTTAATCTTCTCCTCACTCCATTGTTTACGATATCCACATTTATGACCATCTACCAGGCGACGATGTTTGCAGGCATAATAGAAATAATCCTTATATAAGGTTCCGTCTTTCTTTTTCTTTCGGTTCACGTTTCCATACATACCACTTCCACATAACGGGCATCTCAATATTCCAGATAAAATATGCTCATGATCGAGACTATGTGTCTTTTCATATTTCACACCTGTTTTTTCCCGTTTTTGATGTGCCAGCTCCCAATCTGTTTCTGAAATAATCCCTTCGTGGATACCATCATGCAGCATATAATTTTCCTGTTTTACAATGCGATATTCATTTCTTGTACCAGAAACTTTCTCGTTTTTCCTTCGTCCATAAGCCAGCTTTCCACAGTATACCGGATTATCCAGAACGCCTTTTATAAAGGAAGAGGCAAATGCGTCCAGTGTATTATTCTGTCGTTTTTTCTTTTTATATCCATGCTGGTTCAGCCATGCAGCAATCGCAGAGATTCCCATATTTGTATGAATAAATTTGTCATAAATCAGACGAATAATCTCCGCTTCGTCCTCTGCAATCTGTAATTCTCCATTTACCAATTCATAACCATATGGAGCGAATCCTCCGTTCCATTTTCCTTCCCTGGCTTTCTGCTTACGTCCTTCCATTGTCTGAACAAGGATATTCTCTCGTTCAATCTCTGCCACCGCAGACAGAACAGAAATCATCAGCTTTCCACTATCTTTTGAGCTGTCAATTCCATCTTCTACACAGATCAGATTCACTCCAAAATCCTGCATCCTCTGCAAAGAATTTAAAACATCTGCCGCATTACGACCGAATCTGGAAAGCTTGAACACCAGTACAAACTGTACCTCATCTGTTCCATTCTCAATATTATCCAACATTCTCTGAAATTCCGGTCTGCCCTCTACGCTCTTTCCAGACTTACCTTCATCGGAATACTCATTTACGATTTCCATATTCTGAAATTCCGCATATCTCTTGAGTTTTTCTTTCTGAGCATCCAGACTGTAGCCATCTACCTGCATGGTTGTGGATACTCTGGTATATATATCGCATTTAATCTTTTTATTCACTTTTTCTCCCCTCCTCAGAACATCCCAAAGCAATTTCCAACAATTCAGTTGCAACTTGTGAATTTCTGATACGCATTAAGTTATCCCAGACATCTGCTTTTCCAAGAAGATTCATCCCGCCATGCCATACTATTTCATCATCAATAACAGCAAAACATTCTTCTACTTCTGTTCTTGTTATCACATTTATTCCTACCAATTGCATTGCTCTGATTAATTCATAACATACATCTGACTTTCCGTAAGTAATATCTTCCGGATCTGTTGTAATAACTGTGACCTTTACCCCTACTTCCTGTCTCTTCTTGATTAGTAATAAAAATCTGTCAATTTTATCCTGTCTGATATCCGGACTGGAAATTACCACCATTTTTTCTGACTCTACAATATCTTGCTCGAATTTTTCGGTATAATTTACAGAATCAAATATTGCATTTATTATTTGTTTAGGTTGCAACTCTTGCGTCCAGATTGAAAATCCCATCTTCCTGTATGTTCTCAATCTTTTTGCATACATTTTATCAAAATAACGCACATGCGAATCGATATAATCATACACATAAACGGCTTCTTTTCCGACATAATCTCTGTTTAATCTACCTACATACTGTTCCAGGCGTCCTTCAAAAGATACAGGTGCTGCAAGCATTAATACATCCAGTCTTGGGAAATCAAACCCTTCTCCTATTTTCTGACCAGTTGCCACCAAAATAAGCGATTCATTTTCAGGTATCTGCTTTAATTTTACTCTTATTTCAGCATTTTCCTTATCCGAATTATCCCCATATAGAAGGAATACATGATCTGCTTTTTCCTTTAAGGCATCATATAAAAATTTTGCATGTTCCTTAAATCTTGTTAAAATTACAGGAGTTTGTTTTCTTGCAACACAAGTTATAACATCATCTATGATCATTTCATTGCGCACCTTACTGGTACTAATCAAATTATATGCTTTATTAATATTATCCTTGCTTTCTGCAGTATCAACTACTCTTGTGTATCTTGGGACAAAATAATGTCCAATCCCCTGTTCCTTAGCCCTCTCCAATGCAGTAAATCTATGTCTCAAAGGTCCTAACAGCATATAGATGATCCGATCAAGACTGTCACCACGTTTAGGTGTAGCAGAAACACCATATACGTATTTTGCATTTATTTTCTGCAATAATTCCATAGATGTGTTAGAAGCTGCGTGATGACATTCATCCATAATTACCATTCCGTAAGAATTAATCCGTTCATTAAATTTTCCTCTGCTGTACATCGAACCAACCATTGCAACATCTATGATCCCTGTCAATGTATTTTTATTTCCGTGTAAAACGCCTATCACACTATTTCTTTTTTTCTTTCTTCCTGTTTTTGTTTCATATTCCGGTGATTCTTCTCTTATCTCTAAGAAATGATTCAATTCATCAACCCACTGATTAAGCAAATCTTTACTTTGCAGCAAAATGAGCGTATTTACTTTTCGCTCTGCAATAAGGTAACTACATACTACAGTCTTTCCAAATGCAGTTGCCGCACTCAGAACCCCATCTGAATGTGATAATAATTTTTCTGCTGCTAATTCCTGTTGCATTCGCAGATCACCTTTAAAAGATACTCTGATAGGTTGTCCTGTTTCTCTTTGATCTGAAACATCAACTGAAATGCCTGCTTTTTCACATTCCTGTATAATATTTTCCCGCAGTCCTCTCGGAATCTGTATATATCCATCTATATCCTTACCTAAATATACAGCACTGAAATTATAATAATTAGAATATCCCAGCCTTTTATTTTTGTAAAATTCCGGATTATCAAATGCCGCCAAACTACGAATCTGATTTTGTATTCTTGGCATAAGATTCAGAGTATCAATATAAACTCCATTGCCCAATACCATATGAAGCTTGCCCACAACATCTGACTTACAAAACTCACATTTCTTCTTCCATGGTTTCGGTCTGACATTCTTCTCAATATTAGTAAGCATTCCTCTGACTTCTGCTAATTCTCCCTGCCATTTTGCCATGCATTGTTCAACATCTTCTATTCCCAGCTTTTTTGTTTTATTGAAAAGAGCATCCCATTGATCAGGATATGCATTCCAATTTTCATCTACAAAAGCACTATTTCCATTTTTAAGTGCCTGCCCCTGTAATGGCAATGCAATCAAATTACCTATGCTGCTTGCCACATCCTGCGAAGGATACATTCTATCATAATAATGAAACGATTTCAGATTGATGGAAGTTGAACCCTTGTCTAACAGGAGAAATCCAAAATTCCTTGCCGTAGCCGCCGGTATTGCCTTTTTAAAGAAAATCCATACATGTGCCCCTTTCCCGGAGCGGGATCTCTCAACTAAAGGTCTGATACCATTAAGCTCACACATTTTTCTAAGCGCATCCACTTCTTTATGCCACTCATTATCCGTATTTGCAAAGTCCGTAACCTCTGCTCCTTTTTCATGATTATCAAAATCAAATACAATAAATCTGCATGTTCCATTTGGCAGTAAAGGATATACACCTATTACATCTGATCCATCTTCTTTTGTGCCTAACAAATGAGCAATTATTTTTTTTACATCCAGACTTATCCATTTGGTATTTTCACATTCATCACACAATACCTTCTCTTTACGTTGTTTAGGGCAAAGCCGGTCATTCCAACGATTTGCACACTGTGGAAAATAGCCCCCGTTCTTTCCCCGTCTGGCATATACATCTTCTCTTCCCCAAAACATCGAAAAGAAACGTATTGCCATTTTCTCTGTAATATACGATGGATTTACAATACGATTCCCTTGATCCAGGTCATATTCTTCTGCACTTTCTATTTTTTCTTCAAAAGGATTCACCTCTTCATATGAAATGCCTGCTTTCTTCAATTTATCTTTTAATATCTTGTTCTCATATTCAAGCAACCTAACCATCTTTCTCAATGAATCTGCATCATATGCTTCTATGTTCAAACCTTCCACCTACAATTCTTATTATCTCGTAACATAACTTCCATTCAATGTCCCAACTTAATTTTAGTACTTGTTCCAACTATTTTCAATACTTATTTTCCGTATTGACGCATTTCTTCGCCAATCGTATAATTAAGTTAGATACAGAGCATTTCTGTTATCAAAATATTGCCCGCCCACCATTGGCGACTTATAAATGATTGGCTCGAAAATATTGTTCGCTTACCGGAAGCGTCTAATAAATGTCCGGCTTGAAAATTATTTAGAAATAATTTCTGTTTTTGATATTGTGTTTTTATCACACATTGCATATACTATAAATACACAAAAAAGCCAAAAAAGAGGAGGTGTTAGTATGGCTACTTCAAGTATTACTCATAATTTTGTCGTATCCAATCCAAATAGCGTAAAGCGTTTTGTCGCAGCAATTGACGAAGCCGACCGTGACCGCACACCAAAGCAGACACTTCCCGGACGTCAGTTAACGAACCCACAGGAAATCTTAGCTTTAATGTCAAAAAGGAAGAAAAAACATGTCTGATAAATATTTTACCGTTAATATTCGGGCATATTTGGATAAAGACGAACCGACATATATCGGAGAGGAAAGTCTTTACGACTTACTCTCCGATTTTTCTTGTCCCAAAAATCTCGATGTGGAATACTTTTTATTACATAATGCGATTGAGTTTACCAAAAAAGATCAATCTATCACTTATCTGGTATTTGATGCTGAAGATGCTTCATTGGTTGGTTATTTTTCACTTACAGTAAAACCCATCTCTGTCCGTGCTTCAAATATCAGCAAGACAATGGCAAAAAAGCTGTCCCGTGTCAGTATTTTGGATGAAGAAACACAATCCTATACTACCGCAGCTTACCTGATCGCCCAGTTGGGAAAGAACTATTCTCTTCCAAAGGAAAAACGAATTCCTGGAAATATTCTACTGGGATTTGCACTGGAAACCATATCCAGTCTCAAATATTCCGTAGGTGGCGTTATGGAGTTTCTTGAATGCGAAGATAATGAATTTCTTCTGAGCTTTTATACGCAGAATCATTTCAAGCCATTTGATACTCGTATTACCGCTTCTCAGAATAATGAGCCACACACTCTGCATCAGCTTTTAAAATTTATTTGATTTAAAAATGCATGAAAAAAGCGACAGTCTGATTTACATTTTGTATTTCAGGAAACTGCCGCTTCTTTTTCTTCCTTATTCTGTTTTTCTTCCTCCAACTCCCGGAGGACTTCAGCGCCGTACTTATCAATCATCCGTACCAGAAAATCAATGCACCGCTCAAATTCAATATTCTGTTGCATAAGCTCCTCCCGTTATTGTTTTGATCTGAGCTTATTTTACAGAACCTGCCGGAAAACCACATTGAATAGAAATTGATTGTAAATTGACACAATCACTTTAAAAATATCCGTATTTTCTTGAATCGAATGTATGTTCGTGTTATGATAGATATACTTAATCTTAACTACGAAAGGGGAATTTCTATTGAATCGATGCGATTTTTCTTCTATTAGCACTTGCTTAAAAAATCATATCAGCGAAAGTAATCAAATGAGTCAGCCTGATTTTTTATACGAATTATTTGAAGATTTTATGAATGATCCGGCAAATCAGGATTTTTCAATGGACAACGGTCTGGTTTGCCGCTGGATGACTGGTCAGGCTAAAATCAGTCCTAAAATATCCGCTTACTATTCCAAGCCATCCAATCAGGAAAAATTAGCCCATACCATCCACCAGAATCTTCTTCCACTGATGTCTGACTGTAATATGGCTATACAAGATATTTACACTTTATTCATTCAGGATGACAGCATCTCAGATGCAAAAAAGAAAAATCTGACTCCCTTATATAAACCAGCCAGTTCAAGACTGCTGTTTCTTGCAAAACTGATTTCTTTTGGCATGGAACGCCAATTCATCAAACGTAATACCAAAAATCAGAAGCTGCTCGCCGGAGGCGCTTTATCCCCCATTGTGCTGGATTATATTATGGACAGTGAGGTTCCGAAACCATGCCGTCATTTTATCGGAAGAGATAAAGAACTAGAAGAATTATATACCATGCTTGAGGAAAACCGTCATGTTTTTCTTTGCGGAATCGCCGGAATTGGAAAAAGTGAACTTGCCAAAGCCTACGCAAAGCGGTACATAAAGCAATACACCAATATACTTTATATAGAATATACCGGCAATCTTCATCAGGATATTACTGACATGGATTTTATTGACGATCCGCCGGAAAGCACTGACCAGGAACGGTTTCAAAGACATAACCGTTTTCTGCGTTCCCTGAAATCAGATACTCTGCTTATCATAGATAATTTTAATGTCACTGCGACACAGGACAGCTTTCTGTCAGTAGTATTAAAATATCGCTGCCAGATTTTGTTTACAACCAGAAGCAAACTGGATGAATACTGTACTCTGCCATTAAAAGAAATAGAGGATATGAACGCTCTCTTCCAGCTGGCATCAGTATTTTATTCAGAGGCAGACACGTACCGGGCAACAGTTGAAAAGATCATCGAAACTGTTCACTCTCATACTTTTGCCGTGGAACTGGCAGCAAAACTTCTGGAAAATGGAATCTCAACTCCAGACCAGTTATTAACAAGACTTCAGGTGGAAAAAGCATCTTTCCATAACGAAGATAAAATTAAAATAATCAAAGATGGACAAAGCAGCAAAGCCACCTATTACAGTCATATCCATACGCTGTTTTCTTTATACACTTTATCTCTTGAACAGCAGGATATCATGTGTAATATGTGCTTTCTTCCTTCCACCGGTATTTCTGCCCGTATATTTGCCAAATGGCTGGAACTGCCCACACTAAATGAAATCAACGATTTAATTGAGACTGGTTTCGTTCAGACAACAACACGTCGCACTATCTCTCTGCATCCGATGATTCAGGAAATCACCCTTTCAGAGACAAAACCATCTGTAAGTAGTTGTCACACGTTTCTGGATTCTTTACAGCACATATGTTTAATGCATGGAATGGAAGTAGATTATTATAAAAAGCTATTTCAAACAATCGGAAATATCATAGAATTAATTGAAAAAGATGATATGCCAAAGTATCTGCTTTTTCTGGAAAATGCATTTCCATACATGGATAACTATAACTATCGCAAAGGTATGAAGGGA
>OKZN01000362.1_pt1 | contig 12742 bp, 4 predicted proteins | sample 1609111 | NCBI WGS metagenome assembly OKZN01 (sample SAMN02675048, study PRJEB24791) | human gut metagenome, SKBSTL034 | isolation source: stool | host: Homo sapiens | place: USA
AGGAACAGCAACATACTGACTGATTTTAGTCGTTTTAACATAGCTGTGATTTTTTAAGTTTATTGAAAATCAAGTAATTACATTTTCTTAGTTCCTTCAGAACTACTCTTACAGCTATATATCTGAATATCAGTGCATTTTATTTTTATGCCTCAAAAAGAAAAATTGTATTTAAAAGTCTATAGAAGGACTTTTAAATACAATTTTCTATCTATTTTCTACCGAAAAGAGCACTAATATAGAAAGCCGAATAACCATAATGGTATTTTATTATTTATTCCATACTCTATATCATCAGCGACAATATATGCATCAGAAAGTCCATTTATTTGTTGTTTACCTTTGTGTCTACCACCGACTTCAAAAGTATAGCGTCCATCAATAAAGAAATCACTCTCTTTAGAAACGTTTATTTTGTGGCAATAACGCAATTGGTTGGCAAAAAAAGTTTCCCTGACATTTCCAATATCAATCTGACTGGCAGACAATGCATACATTAAATTAGGATTCTCCAAAAACAGTTTATCAGGTTTTTGCAAGCGGCTTATGCCGGAGCCTTCTTTTTGGAGATTCATAGTCAGACAGCTGTCATGGAGGGCATCCAGATAGGCCAGCAATGAATTACGTGAGATTCCTATCCGTTCACTTAGTTTGCTGACATTAGGAATAAAAGGCGCCGACTCTGCAATGATATATAGTAACTGCTTAATTTTAGTTGTATATGAAATATCAACCCCTCTTAACTGTGGAATCTCCAATTCCACAATCAGATTGACCACTTCATTTATTCTTGAATAATAAAGAGCGGGTAATTCATTGTAATAAGGATAATACCCATGTTTCAAATAATCAGAAAAATGTTTCAGAACTTTAACTTTGTCTACTATCCCGACAGATAATGCCAGATGATTGTCCAATATATTATTTAAAGTCAATATCGGCAATGATAGTTTTTCATTCCAGTTTAAATACTCGCGAAAAGAAAAACCTTGCATTTCATAAACAATAGCCCGCCGGCTTAAATCCGATTTGGCATTTAAGATTTCAAGCAAGGACGAACCTGTAAAGACTACATGAAGTTCAGGTAAGTCATCATAAATATTTTTCAGTTCTTGAGACCAGTTGGGGTATTTGTGTACTTCATCCAGAAACAGATATTTTCCTCCCCGCTTTACAAAATCGGAAGCTAAATCATAAAGTTTATGTTCACTGAACCAGATATTATCCACACTGGCATAAAGTACGGTTTTATCCATTGGAAGGTTCAGTTTGATATACTGCAACAATAAAGTTGTTTTTCCAACTCCCCGGGCCCCCTTTATACCGATAAGACGAGCTTCCCATTCTATCTCATTCATCAGGCTACGTACAAAAGAAGTATTCGTTATAGCCAGTTTCTTGATAAAGGATTCAAATAATCGTTCCATTTCTTCTTTTTGTTTATCATACATTACAAAAATAGCAATAAATTGTTCATTACAATAAACAAAATGAGTTTTTTTAAGTTGCAGCAATAAATAATATGCTTTGCCGGTATCAGCATATCGAATGATTTTGGGATATAATAAAAAAGGAAGAGAATATATCACATAACCTCTTCCTTTTTAATTAATAAACTTGGACTAGCGTCATATTTCAGACTGTTTTTTTACTAATTCAAATTAGGTCCTTCTCCAAATTGAGGAGCTTTTTTATCGTACCAAACCCGTTCTGTATTTAATATTGTAGGCTCCGGACCATAGGAATATCCTTGGTCTTGATATGCTTTTCTCTTGATATCTCCCATTTTATCATCTACAGTTGGTTGTGTCACTTGAAATCTACGAGGTAATGGATAGTTGCTGACTTTAGGATTTAAGTTCAGCATGGGATATAAATCACTTTCTTTCATTGGACATCCGGAACGACGCATCATGATATATTGATCAGCCGGGAAGAAAATGAAGTGAATATACTGTTGCAAGTATACTTTTTCCAGATTTTCTGTCGTAGATCCATCTAAAGTCAAAATAGGATCATTTAGTAATCTAGTGACTTCATTTTCCTGCAACTTAATGGTTACATCAAATTTGTCTTGTCCAAATGTATTGTCATAATAAGGAATATGATTTAAACCTGCCAACTTGTCATAAGCACGCATTGAATATTCTACTCCCTTTTTCAGATAGGATTCTGCGTTTCCTGAGAAACCTATATCTTGTCCTTGGCTTAATAACTTAAGTTCTGCCAGATACAAGTTTACTTCTGCTGTGGATAGATACAATCCATACCATGCGTATAAATCTGTAATCTGAACTTTTGGCGCACCTGGAGCAACCGGATAGTCTATAATGACTTTTTTGTCAAACATATATTGATTTAATGGAGAATATGGATAATAAGTTGTTTCTCCATTGCCATCTTTATCTGAAACTTTCCACAGCTTGCCAGCCTTGTCAAAATAATCAGCATATTCCGGGTGCTGGTCGGCTAAGCCGGCTTCTACTTCTGTCGGTAAACCGTAATAACGTACCCAAGGTTCACCAGGAGCTTTCCAACCTTTGAAAACCTTTTTGCCGTTAACTTCTTCTGATATGACATTTTCTTCTACAAATGAAGGTAGCCTTTGTCCTTTGTCATAGAATGCTTGTACGACAATTGAATTATAATCATTCTTTTCAAAAAAGACACGGATACGCGGATCAAAATGTTCAAGCATGAAGTTGATTAATTGCATTGATCCTGCACCACGGTTATCCATAGAATTTCCACCAGGCATATGACGGTCTGTAGCACTTTTATTATAGAAGAAGTCATCTTCCAAACCATCCATAATAGGATACTTGGCAGCATCTCTTACAATATTCAATGCCCGATCCTTATCTTCGTTGATTAAACGAACTGCTAGCTTTAGACGAAGAGAGTTGGCAAATTTCAACCATTTGGTATAATCGCCTTGGTAGATGATATCCTGTGAGCCTAAAGACTGCTGTGTTACTTTATTTCCATCAATAGTAACATCATTGGCTAATGTTTCAACAGTTTCTTTCAATTGTTTTTCCCACAAATCAAATAATTCGGCTTGTGTGTCATATTTTGGAGTGAGCGTTCCTCCGTAACGTGCTTGATAGGCTTCTGTGTATGCCATGGAGCCATACATATCAGTATCCCACATAGCCAAGTAAATCATTAAAGGTTGACAAAGTGCTTTTAGATAAGTATATTTTGCTTGTTCTTCTCCCTCTAAGGTTGTATTTACGATATAAGTCAGTTCATTTACTTGGTTCATTACATTGTAAACTTGCGATCCCATTTTGCCTGAATTGGACATGGTAGTCATCAGGTTTTCATTACCTCCTGTTGAAGCTACTGTTTGAGACCATCTCAGCATATTATTGTAATCGTAATACCAGGCAAAATAGTCATGACCATCAAAATTTGCTAATGCTTGAGTAAACAAATAGCGGGGATCTGGTTTTGAAACGATAGTCGGATTGGTATTGATATCGGCAAAATCATCTTTGCAGCTGCTTATAAAAGCACAGCTGCCAATTAAAAAGCTTGCCATTATATATTTTAATTTCATAATCTTCAATTTTTTATAAGTTTAGAATCCTACATTTATAGTCATTGTGTAATTAGCTGTATATGGGTCGAAACTACGGATACGGAATTCACCACTCAAATTACCACGCACACCTTCAGGATTTACATCGTTAGGCAGTGAATTATATAGATATCCTAGATTACGTGCAGAGAAACTTACTCCCAATCTTTTTGCTCCAATTTTGCCTGCAATATTTGATGGGAATGTATACCCAACGGTAATTTCACGCAAAGCAATATATTTCAAATCATGTATCCATCCGTCATTGGTTACACCTGTTGACCATTGGTTGGCATAATTATAATACGATGCAGCATGCATTGGTTCAAGGATCCCATTTTCATAAGCTTGTTGATAGGACATACCACTTACATCATGAGTTTTACCATCTATACCTGTAACTTGAGTGCCCGAAGCAAATATTCCTTGAGGGATCATACCATCATGATAAGTAACACCGTAACTTCCTGATTGACTTCCATCCGCATTTAAATATTGGCTGGTCCATGTCATACCGCCATGAGCCTCATCCCGGAATTTTAAAGAAGATTCTGTCCATCCGTAAGCTGTACCATAGCGATTACCATAAACAGCTACTTTACCACCAAAACGCATATCCAAGGCCATTCTGAAACTTAAGTTTTTCCAAGTCAATCCGGTCGAGACAGAACCTAAGAAGTCTGGATTCATATCACCGATCACTTCATTTTTCAAGCTTCTATCAGCATAGGCAGAGCGGTCAGAATCGCTCCATTTCAGAATGATATTGCCGTTGTCATCTCTTTTAGGAGTTATATCGGAAATCAATACGCCATAAGGTCCGCCAACTCTGGCTGCCGATTGGATACGCATGTTACCCCATCCTGTAGAACCACGTAAGCCAATATATTCGGCAGCGTCAGGGTGTAATTCGATAATCTTGTTATTATTCTTTGTAAAGGTGAAATCTAAGTTCCACTCCCAATCTTTATTACGGAAAGGAATCGTATTTAAAGCTATTTCCACACCACTGTTTTGAATATTACCGGCGTTAATTAATTGATTGCTAACACCAGAAATGGATGGTGTAGAGATGTTCATAATCTGATCTCTTGTATTTTCTTTATAGTAAGTTGCGTCTAGATTGATACGATTGTCTAGGAAACGTAAATCCAGACCAACTTCCCAAGCATTTTTCCGTTCTGGTTTTAAGTTGGGTGAAATGGCTGTGCTTGAGAATGAATTTGTATATACATAGCTACCATCTATTAACTGCAAATTACCTACATTGTAACCGGAATTAATAGTGTAAGCGCCTGTATCATTACCTACTTGTGCCCATGAACCACGAATTTTTGCAAACGAAATCCATGAGGGCATTTTGTCTTTGAATGTTTCACTGATCAGCCAAGAACCGGAAACTGAAGGATAGAAGTATGAGTAATTACCGTTCTTATTAGCATAAACTAATGCTGAAGACCAGTCATTACGCCCGGTTACATCTAAATATAATTGATTTTTCCAAGAAGCATTGAAAGCAAATACCGCAGATAACATCCGTTTAGTTCCTTCTATTTTTCCACTTGCTTTGACCTGTCGTTTACTGTTGCCTATGAAAAATTGCCCAGGTACAATCAAACCATCAGTTTCTACAGAATAAGCAGTCTGATAGTTGTTGTAATATTCACCACGAATAAAGCCACCCAGATTGAAATCTTTTATTGCTTTATCAAAAGTAAAAGTTCCTGCAAAGGTGGTTTGTTCTTTAGTTTGTTGTGCTAATTTATAGTTACCTCCTTCGTAAGCAACTCCGGTTCCAAGTTCTTTATTTTCTTCACGAATGTATACATAGTTCATATTGCCTTCTCCTTTGAAACGGACCCAATCGGCTATTTTTACATTGACTTCTAAAATAGGACGTACTACGGTTTCTTTACGGTTGTAGTCCATATTGTCAATATTAAACCAATAACTTTTGCTGGATTCGGGTACATTGGCATAAGTATCTCCAGAACGTGCAATACCGCCTTGTTCACTTAAATATTTATCACGATAGTACTTAGCGTCATATAATGGGGTTAATCCCTGGTAGAAATATTCACCTACGGCACGAGCAGCATTGCGTGGCTTGGAGTTGGCGAAACTGACGGAGGCGGCAACATCTACTCTATCACTGATTTTATGGCTACCTTTTACCAAGAAAGCGTAACGTTCAAATGTATTATTAGGAGTGGTGGCATTCACTTTCTTGTAAGAAACAGAACTATAGAATGATGTTTTTTCATTACCGCCACGTACTGATACATTAGTATTAGTGTTAAAACCTAATTGATACATATCTAACATGTTATTTTTGATTGGAGAATAAGGTACTTTGCGTCCATCATAGTCTTCAATCATTACCGAACTGTCGTAGGGGAGCCCCCATCCTAAAGTAGATGCTCCGATTAATGAAGGTTCTCCCTTTGCGTTGGTATAATAAGTAGGAATCCAAGTATTGCCATTTTCTCCATATCCGATTCTACCTGGACGGGCTCCCGGTCCATATACAGTTTGAATTCCGGGTTGTTTGTAGGCGTGGTCGATACCTAATGTTTGAGTGACATCTACACCGAATCCTTTGAACTTTCCTCCACCTTTGGTGGTAATGACCACGGCGCCGTTCAAACCTCTAGAGCCATAGAGCGCTGTGGCTGCGGCACCTTTCAGTACAGATACAGTTTCAAAGTCATCCGGGTTCAAGTTTTTCAATTCATTACCATAGTCAATCGCATCAATTTCTTCACCATCCATATCACGTCCTTGAGTGGAATTATCAAGAATGACACCATCGACAACGTATATAGGCTGGTTATTGCTTCCTAAGGTTGACGCACCACGAATTTGGATTTTAGCAGAGCCAAAGATACCACCGTCTGAATTCGATATTTCTACACCAGCTACTTTTCCTTGCAATGATGCAACCGGATTGACCGTATTGGTATACAACTCCTCACTTTTTAATTCGGTTACTGCATAACCCAAAGCTTTTTCTTCACGCTTCATTCCTAAAGCGGTAACTACTACTTCACCCAGTAATTGAGTATCATCTTTCAAAAGAACATCTAGAGGTTTCCCGGTCCATTTTATTTCTTGAGTAGCATAACCTACGAAAGAAATAACAATGATATCCCCTTCCTTTACATTACTTAAAGAGAAGTCACCGTCAAGCCCTGTGATAGTACCATTCGTAGTTCCTTTCACTACTACAGATGCGCCGATAACGCCTTCTCCCGTAGCATCCTTGACGATACCCGTGCACGTCCCTGTCTGTTGTGTGATTTTCACATCGGCAACGCCGGGATTGGCGACCGCGTATGCTGCTCCGGTAGAGGCACCCATTAGGAACAGCAACATACTGACTGATTTTAGTCGTTTTAACATAGCTGTGATTTTTTTTAAGTTTATTGAAAATCAAGTAATTCCGTTTCCTTAGTTCCTTCAGAACTACTCTTGCAGCTATTGTGTTGATATTCAATGTAGTTGAATATGATAACGACAAAAAGAAATTTCCATTTAAAGCCGTTAAAACAAACTTTAAATGGAAATTTTCTACTTCATTTCTACCCAAATCACTACTTTGCACAAAGAAATAAGGGAGTATTACATTCCGTAAAAGAATGAGAACTTTCAATAATTGGTGGGAAAGTTTTTCATCTTACAAATGAAAACAGCATCGGCTCATTGTTTTAGAAAGTCCTTATCTTTTTCAAGAAGAATCAACTCTTTACTTACATATAAATAATATTTGCAAAATAATTCTATGTATAGTCCTGAAGGTCAAAATAAAACAATCCCCTTGTTTTTACAGGAAAAACAAGGGGAACTGTTATTCTTTAATTTTATTTTCAGTTCTTCGGTCCTTTGCCAAAATCAGGATTTTCTTTATCCATCCATACACGTTCGTCATGCAAAACTTGTGGATTTTTTGCATTTGTACCTTGATATGTATAACCTTGTGCTTTATATGCAGCGATAGTTATGTCATGTAACTGATCTGATTCCAAAGGCTCCATAACAGCAAATCTTCTAGGGATAGGATAAGAGTCACCCAATTGTTCGTCAAATTCCTTACGCGGTAAAATGGAACTATTCTTCATAGGAACACCAGAACGCATAATGTTAACATATTGATCAATCGGTGCATTAAAATAATGGAGATATTCTTGGATATACACTTTTTCCAAATCAGAAGCTTTATCTCCACTTAAATTATAAGCCTCTTTCTTAAGCAGTTCTGTCAGCCATTCCTCTTGCAGCTTAATGGAAACATCATGAGGGTCATTTACATAAGGACTGTCATAATAAGGTATATGATTCTGACCGGCAACATAATCATATCCTTTTACTGAAGCAGTGATACCGTCTGTAAAATACTCTTGGGCACTTTTTTGTCCATTCCAAGTAGCTCCCAACAGGGTGAATTCAGCCAAGAAGAAATTGGTTTCCGCTGCCGAAAAATACAGACCATACCAGCCATATTGTTGAGTGTCCTGAACCGGAGTAACATCCGGAGCATCCGGATAAGTATATGTCAACAAACCTTTTACCATTTCTTGATTCCGGTAAGTACACGGATAATAGCTTTTCTTGGCACCAGCTGCCGAGTACAAAACAAACAATTGTCCTGTGGGGTCAAAATAATCCTCGTATTTGTCCATCTGTCCTGCACCTATTTCTACAGGAAGACCATAATAACGTACCCAAGGTTCACCTGGACCACCCCATTCTTTAAAGACTTTCTTTCCATTTTTAACCTCAGAAATTACATTCTTTTCTACAAAATCCGGCATTTCTCTTTTTTGATCAAAATAAGCCTGCACAACATTAGAATTGTAGTCATTCTTTTGGAAGAAATAAAGCAAACGCGGATCTTTGTTGTTTACCAAAAAGTCTATAAGATGTTGCGTACCTACTCCTACAGAAAAATCATTATTCCAATTGTTATCGAACTTACCCTTGTTATATACAAAGTCATCATCCGTAGTAGCAATTAAGCCAACAGGACTTTCTGCTACCTGTTTTACTATTTCAAAAGCACGGTTCCGGTCTTTGTTTATCAAACGGGCTGCAATTTTCAATTTCAAAGAATTGGCCAGTTTGCCCCATTTTTTCAAATCACCTTTATAAATAAAGTCCTGATTATTCAAAACATCTTTGATTTCGTTACTGCTCAGATAATTAATAGTCTGGTCCAGTTCTTTCAGCCATACTTCCAAAAGTTCCTCTTGAGTGTCATACTTAGGCAATAACAAAGGAGGATTGGTATATCTGGCTTGTTCTGCTTCTGTATATTGACGTGAGCCATATAGGTCGGCATCTTGGATACTTAAATAAACCAACAAAGGATTACAAAGATATTGGATATATTCATAAGTCGCTTTTTCCTCTTCAGGCAACTGGCTGATTTGATATCGAATCTCATTAGCATAACGAAGAACTTCGTTTACTTCATAACCACAACCATTGGCTTCATCAGTCGGACGATTTGAACGAGTTGTATTACCTCCTGATGAAACTGTTGTTTGCGACCAGGTAGAAAGATCATTAAATCCTCCAAACCACTGTGCATAATCTCCCGGTTGGAAAGAAGCCTCACATTTAGTGAACAGGAAACGAATATCAGGCTTTGTAATAGTAGACGGATCTGAATTTAATTCAGAGAATTCATCTACACAGGAAGTAAACATTACACTTCCTAAAAGCAGTGCGGCTGCTAAAGTTCTATATTTCATTGTTGATAATTCTTTTAAAGTTAACAATTAGAAATTGGCATTAATTGTAAATATGTAACTTGCCGTATAAGGCTCGAAACCACGAATACGGAACTCTGAAGCTGAATTAGAACGTACAGATTCCGGATTCAGGTTATTAGGTAATGAATTATACAGATATCCCAAATTACGTGCACTGAATGACAGGTTCAATCCTTTTGCACCCAGTTTGTGACTGATGCTATTAGGCAAACGATAATTTATAGTAATATTACGCAAAGCGATATAACTCAACTTGTGTACCCAAATGTCATCAATTGTCTGTGCTCCCCATGCATAATTATTTCCATACCATGAACCGGCATGAGTGGGTTCCAGTTTTCCTTCCTGTACCAGCTGTGCGTAAGACAGTCCGCTGACATCCATTTTTGTTCCATCCACCAAGGTCGCAATTGTTCCTTCTTTAAAAACACCTTCCGGAATCATACCATCAGTATATTGAATACCTTTGGAATCGGCGTATTGACTAGTCCAAGTCATACCTCCATGTTCCGGGTCACGGTATTGCAAAGAGCTTTCTGTCCAACCGGCCTGAGTTCCGTATAAGTTACAGTAAGATGCCACCAAACCTCCAAAACGCATATCCAGTCCGACATTCAAACTTAAATCTTTCCAAGTTAACGTTGTTGCTACAGATCCCAGAAAATCGGGTGTCATGTTGCCCACTACTTCCGCTGTTTTGCTTTGTGCTCTATATGCGCCTCTCCAGCTGTCATCCCACTCCAACAAAGGTACACCGTTTTCATTACGTGCCTGAGTGACATCTGACATCAACACACCATAAGACTCACCGACTTTTGCTACAGAGCCGATATGATAGTCGTATGCGTTTACATAACCGGACAATTCAATATAGTTGGCAACATTAGGATGCAAGGATACAATTTTACTTCTGTTTCGTGTATAAGTGAAGTCCAGATCCCACTGCCAGTCTTTAGTTTTGATAGGAGTAGTATTTAATGCGATTTCAATACCTGAGTTTTGGATATTACCAGCATTTACCAACTGTTGGGTAACACCGGAAATAGCAGGAACATTGATTTTCATAATCTGGTCTGTGGTATTTTCCTTATAATAAGTGAAATCCAAATTCAAACGATTATTAAAAGTACGGAAATCCAAACCTATTTCCCATGAATTCTTACGTTCCGGTTTAAGGTCGGCAATCTTCATCAGTTTGTCCAGTTCATTGGTATAGATATTGCCGTCATACATTTCCATTGTGGCAAAAGAATACGTCTGATTGACAGCGTATGGGTCTGTATCATTACCTACTTGTGCCCATGATGCACGAAGTTTTGCCAAGTTAATCCATGAAGGCATACTTTCGCGGAAAGTTTCATTAATCAACCATGAACCTGATACAGAAGGATAGAAGTATGAGTGATTACCTGTACGATTGGCATATACCAATGCAGAAGACCAGTCATTACGTCCTGTAACATCCAAATAGAATTGATTCTTCCATCCTAAATTTAAAGCAAAAATGGCAGAAATAATTCTTTTGCTGCCCGATATGGTCGATTCGCTCTTTTTAGTCTTTTTTGAGTTCTCCACGAACCATTCTCCAGGCACCACCATTCCTCCGTCAGTTGATACTTTTGAATGTTGGGAAGAGGTGTTGTAATACTCAAATCGTGCGAATCCACCGAGTGAAAAATCTTTTATCTGCTTGCTGGCAGTAAAAGTTCCCCCTACGGTAAATTGTTCTTTTATATCTTGCGTAATACCATAATATCCTCCTTCGTTTGCATAACCGGAACCTAATTGTTTATCTTCTATAGAAGTATAATAACGGTTCATATTAGCGTCTGCTTTAAACTTCAGCCAATCTGTCATCTTTACATTTACTTCAAATGTAGGACGAATAACAGTTTCCTTCCGTACATAATCGTAATTATCTACTTTGAAGAAATAATTTTTAGCGCTGGAAGGAACCGAACCATATTGGTCACCATAGCTGGTACTGGCAATACCACCATGCTCACCTAAATATTTGTTCCGGAAATAATCTACGTCAAATAGCGGGTTAATCACATTGGTATTTGCATTGACAAACAATTCACCCGCATTCAGTTGTGCATTACGCGGTTTTGAGTTGGCAAAGCTAAAAGAAGCAGCAACATCCACCCAATCGTTCAACTTATGGCTAGCTTTCAACAACATGGAGTAACGTTCAAAAGTATTGTTTTCTGTTGTTGATTTGGCATTTTTATAAGATAAAGATGTATAAAATGATGTTTTTTCATTACCACCGCGAATAGAAACATTCGTGTTTGTATTGAACCCTAATTTATATAAATCCAGCATATTATTTTTACGTGGAGAATAGGTAGTCCATGTACCATCATAATTGCGGATTTGAGAGCCATCATATCTAGGACCAAAACCAAAGTTGGGTACTCCTACTAATGTATGTTCCCCATTCTGATTTACTGTAAACTGATGTTCATCCCACATACTTCCATTTTGGTCGGCATCAGATTGTCCCGGCATGTATCCTGGGCCATATAAAGTTTGAATATCCGGAGTCTTGAAAGCATGGTCAATACCAAATGTTTGAGAAACGCTGATACCCAGCCCTTGTGTACCCTTACCGGATTTGGTGGTGATTACAACCGCACCATTCAAACCGCGGGAACCATACAATGCTGTTGCCGCAGCACCTTTCAATACTGATACAGTTTCAAAATCATCAGGATTTAAGTTTTTCAACTCATTACCATAGTCGCTGGCGTTGTTGGCACCTGCGTCCCAGTCTGCTGTCGTATTACCAGATACACCGTTATCCAGAATCACTCCATCCACCACATAGATAGGCTGGTTGTTGGAACTTAAGGTTGAAGCTCCACGAATCTGTATCTTGGTACCACCAAACAAACCACCATCTGATCCTGAGATTTCAACACCGGCTACTTTACCTTGCAATGCGGCTACCGGAGAAATGGTATTGGCAGCTTTTAATTCATCTCCCTTCACTTCAGTAACTGCATATCCTAAAGCTTTTTCTTCACGCTTCAATCCCAAAGCTGTAACCACAACTTCACCTAACTGTTGCGTATCATCTTTTAAAGTTACATCAATAGGCTGTCCGGTCCATTTTACTTCCTGTGTCTGATATCCTACAAAAGAAATAACAATGATATCTCCTTTTTTTACATTTGACAAAGAAAAATCACCGTCAAGTCCGGTAATAGTACCATTAGTCGTACCTTTTACTACTACAGATGCACCAATGACAGTTTCACCCGTAGCATCCTTGACAATTCCTGTACATGTACCACTTTGTTGTGTGATTTTCACATCGGTAACGCCGGGATTGGCGACCGCGTATGCTGCTCCGGTAGAGGCACCCATTAGGAAC
>OKZN01000386.1_pt1 | contig 11894 bp, 15 predicted proteins | sample 1609111 | NCBI WGS metagenome assembly OKZN01 (sample SAMN02675048, study PRJEB24791) | human gut metagenome, SKBSTL034 | isolation source: stool | host: Homo sapiens | place: USA
TCAACATCGTTGCCAAAGGCGGCAACATGGCACTGAACGTCAGCCCACAGCCGGACGGCCGCATCCCGGTCGATGCCTGGGACAGCCTGAACGGTTTTGGCCAGTGGATGAAAACCTTCGGCGATGCCATCTACGGAACCCGCGTCTGCGCGCCGTACCAGAGCGGAACCCTTTCGTTCACACAGAAAGGAGATTCCGTCTATGTGTTCCGACTGTATCCGACGGTACAGGAATCGGTAGAGGCGGAAATTTTCGTACCGTATACCGAGGCGAAAATTTCAGAGCTCTGTATGGTGGAAAACGGAGAAACTGTTGCGTTTAAAGAAGTTGAAGGCGGCCTTTGCATAACTGTCCCGGCAGGATACAGACGTGGCTCCGCACCGATTGCGTTGGTTTTTGAGATGAAGAAAGAGCGGTAAATTTTTTACAATCGAAAAGAGGCTGTCGCACTATCAAATATTTTTTGCTGGGCGGCAGCCCTGCTTTATGCCCAAATGGGGGCGAAATCGGTTGTGATTTCGCCCCCATCCCTTATAAACACAGTTCATTCCCAGACATCCCTTTCGGCATGCCTGATTTCAAACTGTTTTGTTTTCAACTATTAAAATCTATGCTGTCTTTAATGAAAAAAGATGACTCCCCGTTCTTCCGGTCTGAATCTTGCAATGAAGCTTATTGATATTTCGTCCCATCGCCAAAAGGATGCTCTCTGCCAGTGCATTTGCTTTCCCTCGGTACAGATATCTTCGAAAATTCATGTCTTCCTTTACATCAGCAAATGAACCTTCGGCCTGAATACTGCGATTCATACGGAGCATCGTTCCATACTCACTTGTGATCCGTTCCAGATCTTCTGCACGTTTTTGACTCATCGTCTTCGAGACCATCAGCACTTTATTACGTTTTTCCATAGGTGTTTTGCAGTTGTTTCCCTTGATACATTCCGTTTTATAAGGACAGCCGGTACAGTCTGGACTTCTGTAATAAGTTTTTACACTGACATATCCGCTGGCTGTTTTACTTCTGCGTTCATTTGTAACAGTCAGTTCCCTTCCATTCCGACAGATATAGCTGTCTCTGTCTGCGTGATACTCCATGTTTTCTCTTCTGCTGATGTCTTTTTTGTATTTTCGGGTTTTCGAAATCTCATAGTTCTGCGGCTTTATATAGGCGGTCTGTCCGTTTCCCTCAATGAAAAGATAGTTTTCTTCACTTTCATATCCGGCATCTGCAACGATTTCTGAATATTTAAATCCTAAGTGACTCTCCATATCTTTCAAAAAAGGGATCAGGGTGCATGTATCGGTTGGACGCAGGCTAATATCAATCCATGTGATGTATTCAGAGTCCACTCCGTGCTGGATGTTATAAGCAGGTTTTAACTGTCCATTCAGCATCGCATCTTCTTTCATTCTCATGAAGGTCGCATCCGGGTCTGTTTTGGAATAACTGTTTCTATCTCCAAGCGTATACAGTTTTTTCGTATATTCCTTTAGTTTCTCCAGATATTGATCCAGCTGTTCCAGGGATTTCTGCAACTGTGTTTTTCTACGTCCAATTCCATGCACGAACACAATTCCCTCCTGTACTTTGACGCGGCACAACTGCTTTTTTAACCGTTTTAATGTGTGGATGGATATCTGGTCATGGTATACGGTCCTGATTCCATAGAGTTCTTCGCATTCAGCCACAAAAGAAGTTAGTTTTGTGTATAACCGGGCCTGATTTTTCGTAATAGCCCGTTTCCATGCTTTTCGGATATCTCGACTTGAGTAGATTCGATTCATTGCTGCATAGATAACGAGTTTCAGCATCTGACGCGGCGTTGCCTGATTTTTTCTGATCCTGCCATAAGTTTTATATAGTTCAGAAAGGTCCATTTCCTCCACAAAGGCACTTACCAGACGAACTGGATCATCAGATGGAATAGAAATCTCTAAATCCAGCGGAAGTTTGATTTGATAATACAGCGAAAATGAGGTATAATTCCTCTGTATTATTTTGTTTAGTCGCATAAACTGATTATACCACGAACGCCGGGCTTTTCGAAGCTCGGCGTTTTGTGTTGGATATATAAAATGAGCTGCCGCACGTTAGTGCGACAGCCCCTTTGTCTTTGGATTGAGGAATGGCGTTACGTATTTGCTCGAATTACGCAGCTGATGGATGATACAATTCTGAATTTCCGTCTTGGGAAATACAGCCCCAATCGCCGCAGAAAATCCCGTCAGGTTATCCGTGCAGGCAATGAAAATGTCCTCCACGCCTCGTTTTTTAGCCCGTTGAGTACCGTTGCCCAGTACTTGGCACTTTCGTTTTCTCCTACCCACATCCCCAACACGTCTTTTTTAAGGGCACAACGCACATATCCTTGCTCACTCTTTTTTTCATTTTCTTGTTACGGTCTTTCGGGGCAACAGCCCCATCAAATCGCTTGTAAAGCGATTGTATTTTCGAAAAAAGCCTGATACGATATTGCCATAAGCAGTGATGTTGCAACACATAGCTACAATCTACAATAGCGAAAGGAGACGATCTCACCAATGCGATGCACCCTTGTTTCCAACAAAATAATCCAAGCCCGTGAACGTTTGGGACTCACACAGCAGCAGTTAGCGGAAAAGCTTTGTGTAACCAACAAAGCCGTTTCCAAGTGGGAATGTGGAGTTTCCCCAACAAAAGGATATTAGAAACAATCCATGAAACACCTGCTTGCGTTAAAGGAATTACAATAGAATACTATATTTTTTAACATGCATTTCTATATTGATTTGCATGTTTTTAATTTCAAAAGAAAATTTAAAATAAACACTATATAACACTTGACAACAGTTTGTAACTGTTATATACTGTTATCAAGAAAAGAAGGAAGGATATAAAGAATGAAAATTATAATCAATACTTCCCTAATGGTTCCCATATATGAACAGATTGTTGACCAGATTAAAATGCTCATACGCAACGGGGAACTAAAGGAAAACGACAATCTTCCATCTGTCCGTACACTTTCTAAGGAACTAAAAATAAGTGCTTTAACTGTAAAAAAAGCTTACGACAATTTGGAAAGTGAGGGTTTTACGGTTACAGTACATGGAAAAGGCACTTATGTAGCGGCTACAAATACAGAACTGCTTTTGGAAGAACAGAAAAAAGAATTGGAAGCGGATTTGGAGCAGGCTATCCAAAAAGGCAGACGATGTGGTATTAGTGATGAAGATATAAAAAGTTTATTTGAGTTGATATTGGAGGGTTGATGTATGTTAAAAATTGAACACTTGAAAAAGCATTATGATAATTTTTCTCTTGATTGTTCATTAGAGCTTATGTCTGGATGTGTAACAGGCTTGATTGGACAAAATGGTGCTGGAAAAAGCACAACATTTAAGGCGATATTAGGTTTGATTTCAACTGACGGCGGAAATATTACCATACTTGGAAAGGACAGAAAAGACTTCACAGCAAAAGATAAAGAGGAATTGGGTGTAGTATTGTCGGATTCTGGTTTTAGTGGGTATCTGAAGATAAAAGATATTATCCCTATATTGCAGAATATGTACTCAAAATTCGACAAATCACTATTTATAGAACAGGTACAGAAATTTCAACTACCTATGAATAAACAGATAAAAGAATTTTCAACAGGAATGAAAGCAAAATTAAAAGTGCTGGTTGCAATTTCACACAATGCAAAACTGCTGATACTGGACGAACCGACAGCAGGTTTAGATGTAATCGCAAGAGACGAATTGCTTGAAATGTTAAGAGAATTTCTGGAAAAAGATGAAGAACGCTCCATTTTAATCAGCTCTCATATATCCAGTGATTTGGAGTCGCTATGTGATGACCTTTATATGATACATGACGGAAAAATTATTCTGCATGAAGATACGGACGTTCTTCTTAGTGACTATGCTTTATTAAAAGTAGACGCAGAACAATACAGCAAGCTGGATAAACAGTTTATATTGCGTTCCAAAAAAGAAACATATGGATATAGCTGTCTGACAAATCAGAAACAGTATTATATGGAGAATTATCCTAAAATTGCCATTGAAAAAGGTACAATAGATGAAGTCATTACCATGATGATAAGGGGGACAGAACAATGAAAGGCTTATTCGTAAAAGATTTGAAATTGATGATGTTACAGAAAAATTTTCTGTTGCTCATTTTGGCGATTGTAATCGGAATGATGATATTTACTGATGATGTGATATTCCCATTAGGTTTTCTGAGTTTCATTGTATCACTTTTTACAGTAAGCACAATCAGTTATGATGATTTTGATAATGGAAATGCGTTTCTGTTTACATTACCTATTACACGTAATCATTATGTGAGTGAAAAATACTTTCTTGGTCTATTATTGGGGTGTATGGCTTGGGTTTTGGCAACTGTTTTAGGAATAATTACAACTGTATTGAAAGATACATTACCTATTACAGACTTAGTACAGAGTTCATTGATGATTTTACCTATTATGATTGTCGTTCAAGCAATCATGCTTCCTTTTCAGCTAAAATTCGGTGGAGATAAAGGAAGAATTGCTATGATTGGTGCATTTGGCGGTCTGGCAGTAATCACTCTCGTTATCGTGAAAGGAGCAGAAGCCATTTTCAATATTGATTTAGTTAGTCTGTTAGATAATATGCCAACTGTAAGCATGGGAGTTCTTATCGCTATTGCAATTATTATCGCTTTGTTGATGTTATTGGTTTCAATGAAAATCAGTTTGTCAATTATGAACAAAAAAGAATTTTAAAAAGGAGCAATCATATGGACTTTACAATATTGGCTGTTGTACTACTGCTGTGCGGTGGTATTCCTTTAAGGAATAAGATATATAAGGAACGCAAAAAGAAAAAAGAGGATAAAAAGAAAGGTATATAAAGTGGGTGATTTCATGGATAGTATTTTATGTGTTCTTGCCTTGATTGTATTTGCATATTGGTTTTTTATCAAACGTAACAAAAAATAATTGCTGTTGTGAGGAGAATATAAATGAAAAATACTAAATCATGTCCTAAATGTGGCTCAACCGATATTGTTCGTATTCCAGATAACCCTAACCGCCATGCCAGCGGAAATAATATTTACACAAGCACTTATACGCTATTTGGGAAAATCCCTGTAATACGTTATGTTTGTTGTTCATGTGGATATGCAGAAAATTGGGTTGAAAACGAAGAAGAATTAGAAGAAATTAGAAAAACATTTAGATAATTGAAAGGCGGTATTGATGATTATGAAAGAATATAAGTATGTAGAAGTGAAATTTGAGGCAAAAGGTGTGCTATTCCATTCTGCTTCTGAACCAAAAGAAATAATCAACAAATATGCTAAAGAGGGATATTCCTATGTTGGTTTTATTCCTACTTTAATAGATGCACATGGCGGTTTTAGAAGAATTGATTTGATATTTGAAAAATAATCTTTAAAAGCGCAGGTGATACTATGGGAAGATATTAGTAGCAGAATTTTGGGATAATGAAGAACATTATTTCCAGCAAACAGTTGAATGGCTATCGAAAAAGATATGTACCACTCCTGCTTATATACAACAAGACAGGACAGATTTTATAATCAATCCTTTTACTCGTACTGTATCACACAAAACAGGCAATATCATACAGCTTACAGCAAAAGAGTTTGATATACTTTATTTTCTCATTTCTCATAAGGAGCAGGTTTTTACCAAAGAACAGATTTATGAAAATGTATGGGGATATGACTATCCGGCAGACCCTAATAATCTGACTTCATTCATACGAAAATTAAGAAAGAAGATTGAGCCGGAGCCGGACAGACCACGCTATATCGTCATTGTCAGAGGTGTTGGATATAAGTACACGGAAAATGAGGAAATGGTAGGCAAGACAGCAACACCGCCGGAGTGATCCAGACGTGGTGGCGGTCGTAAGACATCAAGCCATGCCAGTTTTGCTGGCAAACGGCTGGTTCACTCTGACGGTGGGGCGAGCGTCAGCGAGCCATAAAGCCCCCGTTATCTAACAGGGGGGTACTATTACAAAAGACAAGAGAAAAAATAAATACAAAACTGCTGATATGCAACGATTTATAAGGTTATAAGAACTTATTTCACTTCACACCATATTCTTTTTACCCGACAGGTCTAAAACAGCATATCAATAGAAAATAAATATAAGATACAAGGTGTATGCTCCTATGAGTATATGCCTTTTTTGATTGGAGGAATGAAGCATGAATGATATAGAATTTATTGAAACATTAAAGCAAAAGAGAAATGCCTGTGATTATTCGCAATCACGACTGGCACAGGAATTGCAAATTAGCAGGCAGAACTTAAATGAAATTGAAAACGGAAAAACAAAAGCCAGTAAAGAAATGAAACATATACTTTTACATTATCTTGATTATTGTAATTGTACACAGCCTTTCACTTTAACGATTGACTATCTGCGTGTTCGTTTTCCTACCACAGACGCATTGGAAATTATAAAAAATGTACTGGCAATGAAAAGCGAATATTTTATACATGAAGATTACGGAATGTTTGGTTATGAAGAACAGTATATCTATGGGGATATTAGTGTAAATGCTTCTAAAGATAGTTCTATGGGTGTTTTATTGGAATTAAGAGGTATGGGGTGTCGAAACTTGGAATATGTTTTACAGGCAAGAGGGATAGACTGGTATTACTTTTTAAGCAGTTGTATAGATTATCAAGGTGTTTTTAAACGCATAGATTTGGCGGTCAATGATATGGGCGGATTGCTGGATATAGAAATTCTAAGGGAACGTTATTATGCCAACAAGGTATGGAAACGTTCAAGAACCCATGAAGCAGTAGACAGCGGAAAATTATCGGGTACACATGGAGATACTGCAAAAACTTTTTATATCGGTTCAAAGAATAGTTCTATTTACTTTTGCTTGTATGAAAAAGAAAAGGAACAAAAAAGCAAAGGTATAAAAACAGACATTAAGAACCGATTTGAAATTCGTTTAAAAAGTGGAAAAGCAGAACAAACGATAGAACAACTTGTTTTTTCAAGAAATCCCGAACAGACCATAGCAAGCCTTATCCTCACACAGATAGATTTTCCCGTTTATATTTTATGGGATATATTTTTAGATAATGTAACGACTTCACTTCCGTTTATTATGACGCCTGTTGCTGTCAATATGGATAAAACAAAACGTTGGTTAGAAAGACAGGTCATGCCCTCTTTATTGATGATAAAAGAGATTGAAAAGCAAACAGGAGCAAATTATCTGGAAGAAATCGACAGACATACAAGACTAACAGAAAAGCAGGAATTAAAAATTAAACAAATGACAACAGACATAGCAGATATGATTGAGAAAGATACCGCTGTTCCACAAGGGAATGACGGTATTTTTTAATTTCTTCAAAAAATCTGCAACAAAACGGCTACTTGCGTACAGATATGGTGCGAGGAAAGGAAATCTAACTTTTTTTCAAAACTACTCATTAAATCGAGGTTTCCATTCCCTATATGGAGTGAAAGAAGAAAATATTTTCATTCTCAACTTAACCTTTGGCAGTTGCCGTTCCCTATATGGAGCAAAGAAAATCTTTCATTCCATAGTTGGCAATAACGGTGTTGCATGGGTAGTTAGGGTATGAAAAGAAGTTTTTTCATCAGCAACTTAGCAGAATGACACTTTCTTTCCCTATATGGTACAGGAAAAGAAAAAAGTTTTGAATATTGGTTACGCTTTTGCTCTTTTCCAACGCGATATATAGGAAAGACGATTTTCTTCTTTTGTGTTCTTTGACAACTGAATAAAGCAATTCAATACCTTAGACAGACAGCGAGCCGTTGAAACAGATACGCCATGACCTTTCTCCAGCAAAAGCGAGCGATAACCTATTTGTGTTCCTGTAAAAGATTTGTCCTCTTTTATCGCCATGACCTGTCCTGTCTGATAATGATACTCCCGTACAGCCACAGCTTGAGCGTTCAGAGCGTCGCACGCAATGGGTACGGCTACATAAGAACTATGCAGAGGTGGAACTCCTGTGGGCTATGACAAATGCCATTGAATTGTTTAGAAAAGATTTTTACAGAAAGGGGGGTATGTGTTATTGCTGATATTGTAAAAACAAGGCAAGAAAAGACAAATAATAAGCGTGGCATTGGCAACAGAGGAAAAACAAAGATTGTTGTAAAAGAGCATTTTTCTGAAAAGGGAAAGACAATGGAAGAACTTCTGACTGATGTTATGCTTGAAAAGGCAAAGCAGACAATCGCATAAATTCGGTGCAGTTGTAAGAAATAGATTGAATGTGAAAAATAACCCATGTTATACTTTACTTGCAAGCAGGTATTGTAAACATGGGTTAGTTATAAAGGAGGATAACTGACAATGAAACAACAGATTTACAATACTGCACTTTATCTTAGGTTAAGCCGAGATGATGAATTACAGGGCGAAAGTTCCAGCATTACCACACAAAGAAGTATGTTGCGTCTATATGCAAAAGAACATCATTTGAATGTGATTGATGAGTATATTGATGACGGCTGGTCGGGAACAAATTTTGAAAGACCGAGTTTTCAAAGAATGATTGAAGATATAGAGGCAGGAAAAATCAACTGTGTTGTAACGAAAGACCTTTCCCGACTTGGCAGAAATTATATTATGACAGGACAATATACAGAATTGTATTTTCCCAGCCATAATGTCCGTTACATAGCGATTGACGACGGGGTAGACAGCGAAAAAGGCGAAAGTGAGATTGCACCATTTAAAAATATCATCAATGAATGGGTGGCAAGAGATACAAGCCGTAAAGTGAAATCGGCATTTAAGACAAAATTTGCAGAGGGTGCGTATTATGGGGCTTATGCTCCGTTAGGATATAAGAAACACCCCGACATCAAAGGAAAACTGCTGGTTGATGAGGAAACAAAATGGATTGTTGAAAAAATCTTCTCCCTAGCCTATCAAGGTTACGGTAGTGCAAAAATCACAAAGGTACTGCGAGAAGAAAAAGTTCCGACAGCGTCTTGGCTGAATTTCACAAGGTACGGTACTTTTGCACATATCTTTGAGGGAAAGCCCGAAAGCAAGCGTTATGAGTGGACGATTGCTCATGTCAAGGCAATTTTAAAAAGTGAAGTCTATATCGGAAACAGCGTTCATAATCGACAATCAACAGTTTCATTCAAGAGCAAGAAAAAAGTGCGTAAGCCCGAAAGTGAATGGTTTCGAGTAGAAAATACCCACGAACCGATTATTGACAAAGAAGTGTTCTATCGTGTGCAGGAACAGATAAAATCAAGGCGTAGACAGACAAAGGAAAAAGCAACGCCGATATTTGCAGGGCTTGTCAAGTGTGCGGATTGTGGCTGGTCTATGCGGTTTGCGACAAATAAGGCAAATAAAACGCCATACAGTTATTATGCTTGCAGTTACTACGGACAGTTTGGCAAAGGTACTTGTTCTATGCACTATATCCGTTATGATGTGTTGTATCAAGCCGTATTGGAACGATTGCAGTATTGGGCTAAGGCAGTACAGCAAGACGAAGAAAAGGTGTTGAATAAGATACAAAAGGCTGGGAATGCAGAGCGAATACGGGAAAAGAAGAAAAAGGCAAGTGCCTTGAAGAAAGCCGAGAACCGACAAAATGAGATTGACCGCTTGTTTACGAAAATGTATGAAGATAGAGCCTGTGAGAAGATAACGGAACGAAACTTCATCATGCTGTCGGGGAAATATCAAAAAGAACAGATAGAACTGGAACAGCAGATAACCAACCTAAGAGAAGAATTAAGTAAAATGGAACAGGATATGATAGGTGCTGAAAAGTGGATTGAGTTAATTAAGGAGTATTCCGTACCAAAGGAACTGACAGCACCGTTGTTAAATGCAATGATAGAAAAAATCCTTATTCACGAAGCAACAACGAATGAGGATAACGAAAGAATACAGGAAATAGAGATATACTACCGATTTATTGGAAAAGTAGACTGATAATGAGGGGTCATATCTTTAACTAAGGGAAACTGGAATAAATATGCCAGATCTCAGTATACTTGTTCAACTTGCTGAATATTACGATGTTGAGATGAGAGAGCTCCTGGATGGAGAAAGGAGCCAGACTATGAATAAAGAGATGAAAGAAACACTGGACAAAGTGGCGGTGTATGAAGAATGGGTGAAACAAAAAGCATTAAAGGCTGGAAATCTTGCATTTGCATCAATGTTTGTGATTGGTGTGTTAGCGATTATTATTCAGATGCTATTAATGGTGGATACTCGTTTGGTTTTGGGAGAGATAGTAACTGTCTTAGTAGGAGGAATCCTATATGTAGCTATTATGGTGTATAATGGAATATGGGATAAATGCCTGCCAAAAAGTGCTGCTATATGGCGAAATTTTCTCACCAGTGTAATATGTGCAGGAATTTTTACAGTCATCTATGGTACATGTTTATTTAGAATGGGAGCTACAGAAACACAGATAACACGATTGGCATTGGGATTTCTGATAGGTATTACTATTGTGTCATTTATTATTCTTAGGACCTTAGCATTTATTAATCGAAAAAGAAATCAGAATTCACCAAATGTTCAGGAGAGAAAAGAAACTTCCCAATCTAAGACAGAATGGACAAAGATTTATAATGCACAGAATATAGTAGAGACAGAACAGCTCGTAGAAATGTTAAAGCAAAGTGAAATAGAAGCTTTTTCCCAGGAAGCAGGTGCGAATGTTGCAATGCATGGGGCACCTGGATTTGGAATATATGGTGTGGATATATTCGTGAAAACCGATGATGCAGAGAAGGCAGTACAGCTGATTAAGGAGATTAATAACCAAGAGAATGAAGAAAATTTTTGACATTTTCACACATGCGTGCTAATATGATTATAGAAAAAGAGTGCTACCGATAGACGGTTAGTCCGATATATGTTTTGACAAAAATTGCCGCTTAGTTTACCAGACCAGGGCGGCTATTTTTGTGGTTTATTATTATCCTTGCCAAAGGTATATCCAAGACCAAAGCAGGTTAAGCCGAAGCTCACTACTGCAATAAAATCAACAATACTCATGGCTTAGCCCTCCTTTCCAGTGGATTCTCTTTCGAGTTTCTATGTAATCAGAGGGTCACAGTCCCTCTGTTGAAGGACTAACCGCCTACCGTTATGATAGCACCCATGATGTAAATTATAGCAGTCAGGGACATTGTATGCAATAAAAAAATACGAAACATAAAAGAGGCTGTAATGAAGATAAAAGATGTTGAAAAACGAACTGGAATTACAAGTTATAATATCAGATTTTATGAGAAAGAAAATTTATTAATTCCGAAAAGAAATCCTGTAAATGGATATCGTGAATATACAGAGGAAGATATTCTTTTGTTAAATCGTATAAAAATGTTAAGGATGTTAGATATTCCGGTTTCAGATATTAGAAAAATTTTATATGAAAAGGAAGCATTAACTAGTGTTTTAAATACACATTTGCTTAAAATTAAAGAAGAAGAAAATAGACTTAGGCAGAATTATTTTTTATGCGAAGAGTTGATAAAAATGGATATGAGTGTGACTGATTTATCAGAAGAGATGTTAGATAAAATGATATCAGGAAAAGAGGAATATATTTACCAATTGGAGAGAATAAAACGGCAGGACAGGATACAAAAAATTTTCGATATTTCTAAATTAATTGTTTGTATTGTAGGGGGAGTAATTGCAGTCATTATGTGCGTGCAATTATATTTGGAATTATGTAATACATATATGAGTGCTCCGTTTAAAGTAATAACTTTTGTTTTGGGTTTGATTTTGGTTGTTTCAATATTACGGATTATAGTGTGTAATGAAACAAAATAAGAATGCGAAGATATTTTTGAGAAAAAGAGGACAAA
>OKZN01000391.1_pt1 | contig 11761 bp, 6 predicted proteins | sample 1609111 | NCBI WGS metagenome assembly OKZN01 (sample SAMN02675048, study PRJEB24791) | human gut metagenome, SKBSTL034 | isolation source: stool | host: Homo sapiens | place: USA
CACCTTTTCCAGCGGCAGGTTACGGCCTTCGGCCACGTAAGAGGTGAAAGTTTCGTACACCTCGTCCACCGAGCGCATGATCGCCGCCCGTTCGGTCGCCGTCAGGGGACGCATCACGCCCATATCGGCCGACGTGTTGGTTCTCACGGCATCGAACGTAATGCCCAGCTTGTTCTTCAGGGCATCCTCCAGGCGCAGGAACATTCCGAACACGCCGATCGACCCCGTGAGGGTCGTCTTGTCCGCCACGATAGCATCGGCACCGCACGAAATATAGTAACCGCCGCTGGCCGCATAGCTGCCCATCGATACGATCACCGGCTTCTTCTCCCGAAGCAACTCCATCTCGCGCCAGATCACATCCGAAGCCAGCGCGCTGCCGCCCGGCGAATTGACACGCAGCACCACGGCCTTGACATCGTCGTTGCGACGTACTTCGGCCAACTTCGCAGCCAGCGTATTGCCGTAAATATCGTCACCGTAGCCTTCGCCATCGACGATCGCACCGTCGGCATAGACGATCGCTATCTGCGACGAAGAGATATTCTTAAGATCCGCATTCAACTGCGACACGTATTGTCCCAATGTCACGAACTCGAACTGTCCGTCGCTCTTGGCCACGGCGCCGTGCTCTCGGAACACATCGTCCATCTGATCCTCGAACAGCAATCCGTCCACCATCCCATGATCGAGCGCCTCCTGTGCCAGCGACACTTCGAGCCCGTCGGCCAATCGGTTCAAGGTCGAAAGCTCGATGCCGCGCGACTCGGCGACGGCCTCCGCCATCACATTCCAATAGGAATCCACCAACAACTGCATCTGCTCGCGGTTGGCATTCGACATTTTCGAAAGGAAGTAGGGTTCCACGGCACTCTTGTACCTGCAAGCCGTCGGACGGAAAATCTCGGCCTGAATGTCGAGCTTGTCGAAAAGACCCTTGTAGAACATCAGTGTCGAGGAGACACCCATCCACTGCATCCCTCCATGAGGCTCCAGGTAGATCTCGTCGGCGACCGATGCCAGGTAGTATCCCCCCTGGCCGTAGGTTTCGTTATAGGCGATGACGAACTTGCCGCTCTGCCGGAAATCCTGAAGCGCCTCGCGCAGCTCCTCCAGAATGGCGTAAGTGGCGACTCCGCCTCCGTTCGGACGCAGGTAAATACCCTGGATGCGGGGATCGATCTTGGCCGTTTCGATGGCCCGCAACGCATTGTAAAGAGTAACCTGACGTTTGGCCGTCATCGTGGCGAAATCGATGCCGGCGAAAGGATCGCTGCTCGGCGAATCGATCAGGTCTTCCGAGAAATCCAGTTTCAAAATCGCGTGCTCTCCGACCGTCACCGCCTCCGAAGAGGTCATGGAACCTACGATTCCGAACAAAATCATCACGGAAAGAAAGAGCATCACTGCGCTGCCCACCACAAAAGCGAGCAGTCCGGCGAAAAACATTTTCAAAAATTTCATACCGATTTATTTAATATTCATTCGCTGCGAAACGGCGCATGAGGCGCGAACGGGGCGAAACTTTTCCGCATCGCCGAATCCCGGCCCCCCTCCGAATCGGAGTTAATATGCGGCAAATATAACCGTTAATTTTATGAAAAACAAATAATATTTATCGTTTATCGATAACATAATTTTCCATAAAGACTTATTATATCGGAAATAATAGTTATCTTTGTCCAGATAAGCCGCATCCGGACGAGCAGGAGCAGGCTCTTTGCCACCCGGTTTGCATGATCGTTGCTACCAACTTAACTGAAAATATGGAAGAGAGAGTCAAGGAATTACTCAACCGTATCCTCCATCCGGAGACCCAGCACGGTCTTGTCGAGAGCGGATTCGTCGAACAGGTTTCGACTCCCGGCGACAAGATAACCGTCACCCTGAATTTCGCCAAAGTGCGCGATCCCTTCGCTCTGAAGATCAAACGGCAGGTTCAAGCGCTGCTGGAAGAGAATTTTCCCGCCCTGAAAGGATCCATCACCGTTATTATTAAGGAGGCCGCTCCCAAGAAACCGCAAGCTGCGGACAAACCGACCATGACGGGCGACATAGCCCACATCGTAGCGATCGCTTCGGGCAAGGGCGGTGTCGGAAAATCGACCGTCACGGCCAACCTTGCCGTCGCCCTGCGCAACCGGGGTTTCCGGGTCGGCATCCTCGACGCCGACATCTACGGCCCTTCGCAGCCCAAGATGTTCGGTCTGGAAGGTTACCTGCCCGAAGCCGAACAGGTGGACGGGCAGGACATCATCCTGCCGGCCGAAGCGATGGATATGAAAATCATGTCGATCGGCTTCTTCATCAAACCTTCGGACGCCCTGCTGTGGCGCGGTGCAATGGCGGTGAACGCCTTGCGGCAGATGATCCACCAGACACGCTGGGGAGCGCTCGATTTCCTGCTCGTGGATCTTCCTCCCGGCACGGGAGATATTCACCTCTCGATCATCTCGGAGTTGAAAATCGACACGGCCGTGATCGTTTCCACCCCCCAGCAGATCGCCGTGGCCGATGTACGGCGCGGCGTGGAGATGTTCCGCAATCCACAGGTGAACATCCCCCTGGCCGGCATCGTCGAAAACATGGCCTGGTTCACCCCGGAAGAGCTGCCCGAAAACCGTTACTACCTCTTCGGAAAGGGAGGCGCCCGCCGCTTCGCCGAGGAAAACGGCATAGACCTGTTGGGAGAAATACCTATCATACAATCCATTATGGAAGGCGCCGACACGGGAACGCCGTCGGTGTCGATCGACGCCCGCGTCGAACCCTATTACCGGGAGATAGCCGACCGGATTGTTGATAAGGTGGTCAAATAACCCCATGAATGATGTTGATAAACCCGCAATAACTTTTGAAAAGAAAAACCCGGAACCGTTTGCAAAATCCATCTTTCGCCCGGTATAGACAAAACAAGAAAACGGCAAAAAAAAGTTTTCGCAAAGTATGATTCGGGATATGCACGGAAAAAGAGAGGCAAATGTTTACAATCCGGAGATGTCGAAATGTCGAAACCGGTTTTGAACATTTGTCGGTAACTTTCAAAAAACCGGGTTTCGACAACCTCCCGGACCTTATCGGCAGAACAGAATACGGAACTTCGAAAAGCTATGCTGTGGATAACCCGAAATACGGTATAATTATCAACACTATCAACAGGCATTATATTTACTTTTAATTATTCTTTTAATAAAATAAAAGTATAAAAAATAAAAAACGATGGTCGATAACTCATCGAAACTCAAAACGGAAATCGAGCGGCTCAAACACGAGAAGAACGCCGTTATCCTGGCGCACTACTATACGCTGCCCGAAGTGCAGGAGGTAGCCGATTTCCTGGGCGATTCGCTGGCGCTCTCCATCGAGGCGCAGAAGACCGACGCCCGGATCATCCTCTTCGCCGGCGTGCATTTCATGGCGGAGACGGCCAAGGTGCTCTCGCCTGAAAAGAAGGTGCTGCTCCCGAATCTCGAGGCGGGATGTTCGCTGGCAGAGTCGTGCGATGCGGCCGCTTTCGCGGCTTTCAAGGCGAAATATCCCGGCTACAAGGTGGTTTCGTACGTCAATACTTCGGTCGGGGTGAAAGCCTTGACGGATGTGTGCTGCACCTCGTCCAATGCCCTGAAGGTCGTGGAGTCGATTCCGGCCGACCAGCCGATCATCTTCGCACCCGACCGGAACCTGGGTTCCTATATCCAAAAGCTGACCGGACGCGAGAATATGGTGATCTGGGACGGCGCCTGCCATGTGCACGAGGAGTTTTCGTTGGAGAAAATCCTGGAACTGAAGCGGCAGCATCCCGCAGCGCAGGTGGTGGTGCATCCCGAATGCAGGGCCTATATCGTGCAGGTGGCCGATTTCGTCGGTTCGACGGCGGCTATTCTGGACTATTGCGGCAAAAGTTCCGCCAGGGAGTTCATCGTGGTGACCGAAGCGGGGATTCTGACCGAGATGAAGCGCCGCTATCCGGAGAAGACGTTTATCCCGGCCCCTCCCGACGACGAGGCGTGCGGATGCAACAATTGCAGGTATATGAAGATGATTACGCTGGAGAATATCTTCACCACGCTGCGCGACGAGCAGCCCGAAATATCGCTCGACGAGGAGGTACGTCGCCGTGCCGAGCGTTCGATCCTCAACATGATCGCCATCAAGTAGGTTTTTCGCTCGCCGGAGGGCGATCCTCCGGTCGCACGGCCTGTGCGGTTACGGAGGCGGAACGGCGGATTTCCGGTCGGCGGCCAAAGAGGGGAAATGAGGGAGAACCTGCCCGGCCGGTTGCGGCGAAGGACGAAAAAAGAGAACAGGGGAAGGAACGGAGAGAGTGCGGCATTCCGATCCGGTTGGGCGGATGCGGAGCCGGTCGTATGAAGTGCGAACAGAGAAATTCAACTATATATTTTTTATAAACCAAGTAAACAAACATTTTAAGGAGAGATGAAAAAACTGATTTTATGCCTGGCTGCGGCAGTCGTATCGCTGACTGCCGCTGCAGACGAGGGTATGTGGCTTCTGCCCTATCTTCAGAAGATGAACATCGGGGATATGAAAGCCAAGGGCTGCCAGCTCACGGCCGAAGATATCTATTCGGTGAATCACGGATCGCTCAAGGATGCGATCGTCATTTTCGGTAACGGTTGTACGGGCGAGGTCGTATCGCCCGAAGGACTCGTTTTCACCAACCACCATTGCGGTTACGGTTCGATTCAGGCCCTCTCTTCGGTGGAGCACGACTACCTGAAGGACGGTTTCTGGGCCATGTCCAACGAGGAGGAGCTGCCGGCTCCGGGGCTGACGGTCACTTTCATCCGTCGAATCATCGACGTAACGCCCGAGGTGCTGGGCAACATCCCCTCGATCGCCAAGGGCGAGGAGCGTTCGGAAATGGAGGATAAGAACATCGAGGCGCTGTACGAGAAATTGCGGGCCGAGAATCCCGGCATGACGATCAACATCCAGCCGTTCTTCGGCGGCAACCAGTACTTCGCGTTCGTGATGGAGGTTTATCGGGACATCCGTCTGGTCGGTACTCCCCCGACGTCGATCGGCAAGTTCGGCGGCGAAACCGACAACTGGATGTGGCCGCGTCATACGGGCGACTTCTCGATCTTCCGCATCTATGCCGGCAAGGACAACCGTCCGGCGGAATATTCGGAAGAGAACGTACCCTACAAGGCCGAAGAGTTCCTCAAGGTGTCGCTCGACGGTTACAAGGCCGACGATTTCACGATGATCATGGGCTTCCCCGGTTCGACCGAGCGTTACATGACTTCGTACGAGATCGACGAGATGTTCCAGGTTTCGGGTCCGCAGCGCATCGACATTCGCGGCGCCCGTCAGGACATCCTGAAGGAGGACATGGCCGCCAGCGACAAGGTGCGTATCCAGTACGCTTCGAAATATGCCAATTCGTCGAACTATTGGAAGAATACGATCGGCATGCTGCGCGGTCTGAAAAAACTGGACGTGAAAGCCTTGAAGGAGGCGCAGGAAGCCGAATTCCAGGCTTGGGCCGAGCAGAATACGCTGCCTGAAGAGGGATTCGTCGATGCGCTCGGCATGATCCGCGAGGCGGTGAACGACAACATGGCCTACACCGGTCCGCTCCAGTATTTGAGCGAGGCGATGGTCCGTTCGGTCGAAATCATGACCCCGGCTCTGGTGGCTAACCGGATGCTGACGGCCGAGGAGGTAAGCGACGAAGCGAAAGCGCAGGCGAAGGAGTATTACGCCAACTTCTACAAGGATTACAACCTGCCGACGGACCGCAAGGTAGCCCGGAAGATGCTTTCGATGGTCAAGGAGAACGTGAAGGATCTGCCGACCGTTTTCGCGGAGGTGATCGACGCGCAGTTCGGCGGCGACATCGACGCTTATGTGGATTACCTGTACGACAATTCGGTCTTCACGGACGAGGCCAAGGCATCGGCCGCTACGTCCGAGCAGATCAAGAACGATCCGGCGGTAGTGTTGGCTACGTCGGTTCTGAACAAGATGAAGGAGCTGCGCGAGAAGGCCGTACCCAATTTGCAGAAATATGCGGACGGACATCGTCTTTACGTAGCCGGTCTGATGCGCATGCAGCCCGACAAGGCCTGGTATTCGGATGCGAACTTCACCATTCGTCTGACTTACGGTCAGGTGTTGCCTTATGAACCTGCCGACGGCGTGGTATATGATTACTACACGACGCTCAAGGGCGTGATGGAGAAGGAGGATTCTTCGAATCCCGAATTCGTCGTTCCCGCCAAGCTCAAGGAGCTTTACGAGGCGAAGGATTTCGGTCCCTATGCCAACTGCAAGGGCGAACTTCCCGTAGCGTTCCTGGCCAACTGCGACATCACGGGCGGTAACTCGGGTTCGCCGATGATGAACAGCCGCGGCGAGCTGATCGGTCTGGCTTTCGACGGTAACTGGGAGGCTATGTCGGGCGATATCGCCTTCGAGCCGGATGTACAGCGTACTATCGGCGTGGACGTTCGCTATGTGCTCTTCGTGATCGACAAGTTCGCGGGTGCGGACTGGCTGCTCGACGAGATGACCCTCGTGAAGAGCGACTGCACCAAGGCATGCGATCAGAAGGATGTGAAGAAAAAGGAGACGAAGGCTTCGAAGAAAAACGCCAAGAAAGCGGACAAGAAGCGTAAGTAACTGGAAATACGGCGAATGTGCGTTTGCTTTGCAGGCGCATGTCCGCGAATCGAAAAGGGGAGAACGCTCGCAGCGTTCTCCCCTTTTCGATGTTGAAAAACGGTCGGATGAAATTTACGCATTGCGGGGTATGAAAACCGTCCTTCTTTTCGGATCGGTTTGCAGAAATAAAATAAATGACTATTTTTAGAATTTCATTCGTGCGGATAAGTGAGATAGAGATGAAGACGAAAAAAGGAAAGGATATGACCTGCGAAGAGGTCTTGGAGTGGCTTGCGGCCCATGCCAATCCGGAGTTCCGGGAGGGAATGGTGCGGTTCGGAATCGACGCCCGGCTGGCGGTCGGGGTGCGGGTGGTCGATCTGCGGCGTCTGGCGCGGGAGATCGGCCGGGATCATGCGCTGGCGCTGGCACTCTACCGCAGGCCGGTGCACGAAGGGCGGATCCTGGCGTCGATGATCGCCGATCCGGCGCTGTTCCGTCCGGAGGAGATGGATGCCTGGGTCGCCGAATTTCGGTCGTGGGACCTGTGCGACCAGTGTTGTATCAACCTGTTCCGCTATACGTCGTACGCTTACGGCAAGGTGCGCGAATACGCCGCTTCGGACGAGGAGTTTACCCGACGGGCGGGGTTCGCTCTGCTGGCTACGCTCGCCGTCGGGGATAAACGGGCTTCGGACGACGATTTCAGGGCCTTTCTGCCGCTGATCGAACGGGGTGCGGAGGATTCCCGCGTCCGGATCGGAAAAGCCGTGAATTGGGCCCTGCGGCAGATCGGCAAACGCAGCCGGGGGCTTTACCCCGATGCGCTGGCGCTGGCCCGCAGACTGGCGGCGAAGGAGGGGGCGGCAGCCCGCCGGATCGGACGCGATGCGGTGCGTGAGCTGACGCTGGAGAGGATCATCGCCCGGATCAAATAGGGTGCAGACCCCCTTGCGGAAAGGCTTTGGAAAGAAAAAGGCTTTCCGCAGCGAAAATCACCGAAACAGATGCTATCTTTGGGCGAAGGATAAGTCGATCCGCTATGATGAAAGAGTCTAAATTCGTACGTACCAAAATCGTCGTGAGTTACGTGCTGATCGCCCTGATCGGCCTGACGGCCATGATCTACGTCTGGCGCCAGACCGGAGCGCTCCTCGAACCGGACCACAGCCAGCAGGAGCTTCGGCGGCGGCGCGGACTGGTCAATCAGACTCTCTACCATCTCTATGAGGCCGAAACATACGGTCAGATGCTGGTGGCCGGTTATGCCAGCTACGAGAATCGTTACAAACGCGAACTCCGGCTGGTACGGGAGTGCATCGATTCGCTCCGTATGCGTGCGGACGACGAGTCGCAGCAGATGCGTCTGGACACGATCGTGCGGCTGATCGCCGGCAAGGAGCAGGGGATCAAGGCTCTGGACCGCAACCTGCGTTCGGCGGGCACGGCGACGTTGTTGAGCGAAAATATCCAGCGGATGATTCCCATGCTGGACTCCCTGTCGCAACCGACTATCGAACCCGATACGATCCTGGTCCGCGATACGGTGCGCGTGGCTCCGAAAAAGAAGCGCAATTTCTTCCGCCGGTTCGGCGACCTGTTCAGCCCGCCCAAGAACGATTCGCAGGTGGTGGTGAAGACCCGGGTACGGATCGACGCTCCGCCTCGGCAGATGAGTCTGGGGGATACCATCGCCGTAGTGCTGCAAGATCTGGAGCAGCGGGTGACCAGCGAGCGGCTGGCCCTTTACGACAAGGCGTGGCGGGAGGGGTTGCGGCTGCAACGCAACAACCAGCAGATCAATCAGCGGATTTACCGCCTGATTATCGACTTCGAGGAGGAGGAGACGGCCTATCTCTGGGAGCGGATGCAGGCTCGTGAACAGGTGCGGCGCAGCTCGCTCGTCATTCTGGGCTCGGTGGCTGCCGGATCGCTGCTGGTGATGCTGCTCTTCGTCGGAATCCTCTGGCGGGACGTGAACCGCAGCAACCGTTACAAACGCCAGCTCGAAGCGGCTAATCGCCACAACGAAGCCTTGCTGGAGGCCCGTGAGAAGCTGATGCTTACCATTACGCACGACATCAAGGCTCCGCTGGGTTCGATCATGGGCTATATCGATCTGCTTACGCGTCTGGACCTGGGCAAGCGGGGTGCGCTTTATCTGGATCATATGAAGAGCTCGGCCGATCATCTGTTGGAGTTGGTGACCGACCTGCTGGATTTCTATAAACTTGACTCCAACAAAGTCGCCGTCAATCGCATCGCCTTCTCTCCGGCCGATCTGTTTACGGCTGTCTGCACCGGGTTCGAGCCGGTGGCTGCGGCCAAAGGAATCGAATTGCGGTGTACGCTCGCCGCCGAACTTTCGGGACAGGTCGCGGGCGATCCCTCGCGTGTGCGGCAGATCGCCGAGAACCTGCTTTCCAACGCGATCAAGTTCACCGACCGGGGGTTCGTCGCGTTCGACGCCTGGTTGGAAGAGGGGCGGCTGCTGTTCCGTGTCAGCGATACGGGTCGGGGAATCGGCCCCGAGGAGCGGGAGCGCATCTTTCAGGAGTTCGTGCGCCTGCCGTCGGCGGGCGGCGTGAGCGGCGTAGGGCTGGGCCTCTCGATCGTCGATCGCCTCGTGAAGCTGCTCGGCGGTACGATCGAGCTGGAGAGTGAACCGGGCGCCGGAAGCCGATTCCTGGTCGCCGTCCCGGTCGGGGAGGCGGAGGACGACGCTTCCGAAAAGGAAACCGCAGCGGGAATGTGTCCGGGCAGGGTGTGTATGGAGGGCGGACGACCCCTCCGCTGCCTGCTGGTGGATGACGACCCCCTGCAACTTGAGATGACTGCGACTCTCTGCCGGGAGTTGGGAATCGAAACGGAGAGCTGTCCTTTTCCCGAATACGCTGAAAAACTGGTGCAGGAGTCTTCTTTCGATCTGGTTTTTACCGATATACAGATGCCCGGAGTGGATGGGTTCGAGGTGCTGCGACGGATTCGGGCCGTTCGTGCGGAGCTGCCGGTGGTAGCCGTTTCAGCCCGTTCGGACGATGAGTCGGCCTATGTCGAACGGGGATTTGCGGCCGTGCTGCGGAAACCTTTCGCGCGGGCGGAACTGGTGGCCGTGTTACGCCGTGTCGTGCCGGAGGCGGGGGTTGCCCCGGAGGAGTGTCTTCGGGAAGAGGATGCGGTTCGCGGGTTCGAAGCTCTGACGGCTTTCGCCCGCGACGACGCCGAAGCCGCGCGGGAGATCATCCGGACCTTTGTCGCCGAGAACGAGGCCCATGCCGAAACCTTGCGCCGGGCCGCGCTCGCCGGAGATGCGGTCGCTTTGCGTGCGATCGCTCACAAAATGGTGCCGATCTACACGTTGCTGGGCGAGGAGGAGCTCGCTGCGGCATTGCGCCGTCTGGAGCGTTCGGAAGGTTCTGCGGACGGGGCTTTGCGCAGCGCAGCGCTCGGTGTAGCGGAAAGGGTCGGCGAAATTGTCCGGGCGGCAAAAAAAGAGTATCTTTGCGACCGTTGATCCCCGCCGGGGGCGTATTCCGACAGGAGGCCGTCCGTTCGCATCATGCCCGGACGGGAAGTTGCAGAGGATCGGACGCTTCGGTGTCGGACGATGCCGGAGAAGGAGCCTCGCCGAAGAGGAGCGTTGCGGGAAGCCTCTGCGGGCGGCTTCGGTTTTTTTGAATGAAATTTCGGTATGGAAAAGATATTGATCATAGATGACGACGTAACCTTTTCGCTGATGCTGCGCACGTGGCTCGGCAAGAAGGGCTTCGGAGTCGATACGGCTGCCGACATCGCCGCCGGGCGCCGGCTTCTCGCGGAGGGGAGCTACGATCTGGTGCTTTCGGACATGCGTCTGCCCGACGGGGACGGGACCGATCTGTTGCAGTGGATCGCCGAACGGGGCGTGACGGTACCCGTGATCGTGATGACCGGCTATGCCGAAATCCGCAATGCCGTGGTGAGTATGAAGCTCGGCGCGAGGGACTATGTTTCCAAACCCGTTCAGCCGGACGAGCTGCTCCGCAAGATCCGCGAGGCGCTGGATGCCCCGCACCCCGAAACGGCTGTGTCCGCATCCGCAGCGACGGCTCCGGCGCCCGCGAAACCGCGCCGGAAGGGGGACAGGGCCTTGGACGAAGGCGAATTGAATTACATCGAAGGGCACAGCGACGCTTCGCGTAAACTGTACGAATACGTCCGTCTGGTGGCTCCTACCAATATGTCGGTGCTGCTCGAAGGGGCGAGCGGCACGGGCAAGGAGCACGTGGCCCGGTTGATCCATCTGCGCAGCAAACGGGCGGGCAAACCCTTCGTGGCGGTCGATTGCGGCGCTCTGTCGCGTGAACTGGCCGCTTCGGAGTTTTTCGGCCATATCAAAGGCTCCTTCACGGGAGCGCTGTCCGATAAGAAGGGCGCTTTCGAATCGGCGCAGGGCGGTACGCTTTTCCTGGACGAGGTGGGCAATTTGAGCTACGAAGTTCAGATCCAGTTGCTGCGAGCCCTTCAGGAGCGCAGAATAAAACCCGTCGGAGGGTTGCGCGAAATTCCGGTGGACGTGCGTCTGATCTGTGCCACGAACGAGGATCTGGAGGCGGCTATCGCGCGCGGATCGTTTCGTGCCGACCTCTACCACCGCATCGACGAATTCGTGCTCCATATGCCCGATCTCGCGGAGCGCAGGGAGGATATTATGCTCTATGCCGACTTTTTTCTGGACCAGGCCAACCGCGAGCTCGACAAACACGTGGTGGGTTTCGATCCGGAGGCTGAAAAACTGCTCGTGGCCTGCGACTGGCCCGGAAATCTGCGGCAACTGAAGAACGCCGTGACCCGGGCGGTTCTGCTGACGACGGGCGAGTACGTCACTCCGGCCGAGCTGCCCGCCGAATTGTCGGAGGCTGTTCCGGCGCCGATCGCTTTGCGCGATCCGGCGGGAGAGGAAGAGCGGATCCGGCGGGCGCTGGCGGCGGCCGGCGGCAACAAATCCCAGGCGGCCCGGCTGCTGGGGATCGATCGCAAGACGCTCTACAACAAACTGCATCTGTACGGCATCGAATAGTCGTCGGGTGTGGAAATATTCCACATCATTTTGGGGATTTCCACACCGTTCCACAGCCGCATATAAAAT
>OKZN01000403.1_pt1 | contig 11294 bp, 8 predicted proteins | sample 1609111 | NCBI WGS metagenome assembly OKZN01 (sample SAMN02675048, study PRJEB24791) | human gut metagenome, SKBSTL034 | isolation source: stool | host: Homo sapiens | place: USA
TAAAATAAAAAAAAATGAGTATCTTTGCAGAAGATAAGCTGCACTCGGCAATTTGAAAGCAAGCTTTCATTGCGCTCATTTGCGTTATCTTTGCAAAAAATATAAACAAGATTATGGGATTATTCGGATTATTCAGCAACAAAAAGAAGGAAACTCTCGATAAGGGACTTGAAAAAACCAAGGAGAGTGTGTTTGGCAAACTGGCGCGCGCCGTTGCCGGAAAGTCTACCGTCGATGATGATGTGCTCGACGATCTCGAAGAGGTACTCATCACTTCAGACGTAGGTGTAGAAACCACGGTCAAGATTATCCGCCGCATCGAAGAACGTGTGGCCCGCGATAAATATGTTTCAACCAGCGAGCTCAACCGCATTCTGCGCGAGGAAATCGCCATTCTCCTCTCCGAGAATCACAGCGATGACCTGGCAGACTGGGAACTCCCTGCCGACCATAAGCCTTACGTTATCCTCGTAGTAGGCGTAAACGGCGTGGGCAAGACAACCACCATCGGCAAGCTGGCTTACCAGTTTAAGAAGGCTGGCAAGAAGGTTGTTCTGGGAGCTGCCGACACCTTCCGTGCCGCTGCCGTAGAGCAGATTTGCATCTGGGGCGAGCGCGTGGGTGTGCCTGTAGTGAAACAGCAGATGGGAAGCGACCCGGCAAGCGTGGCGTTCGACACCCTGCAGAGCGCCAAGGCAAACGGCGCCGACGTGGTGCTCATCGATACGGCAGGCCGACTGCACAACAAGGTGAACCTGATGAATGAGCTCAAGAAAATAAAGGAAGTGATGAAGAAGGTAATGCCTGAAGCACCAGACGAAGTAATGCTCGTGCTCGACGGAAGTACCGGACAGAATGCATTCGAGCAGGCTAAGCAGTTCTCTGCCGTTACCAACATCTCCTCGCTCGCCATCACCAAGCTCGACGGAACCGCTAAGGGCGGAGTTGTCATCGGCATCAGCGACCAGCTCAAGGTGCCTGTAAAATACATCGGACTGGGCGAAGGAATGGAAGATCTGCAGCTCTTCAACAAGACAGAATTCGTAGACTCTCTCTTTAAAAATTAGAAAATGAAGAAAAATCAGATAGATATTATTACCCTGGGCTGCTCGAAGAATCTCGTAGACAGCGAGTTGCTGATGAAGCAGTTTGAGGCAAACGGCTACCATTGCGTTCACGATTCCAAGCGCCCTCAGGGCGAGATAGCCGTCATCAATACGTGCGGATTCATTGAGGATGCAAAGCAGGAAAGCATCGACACCATCCTGGAGTTTATCCAGGCTAAAGAAGAAGGCCGACTCAGAAAGCTCTATGTAATGGGCTGCCTCTCGCAGCGCTACCAGAAGGAACTGGAAGAAGAAATGCCCGAAGTGGATAAGTTCTACGGCAAATTCAACTACAAGCAGCTTCTGCAGGAACTCGGCAAGGCGGAAGTTTCATCCTGCAACGGCCAGCGTCATCTTACCACTCCGCGCCATTATGCCTACATCAAGATAGCTGAGGGCTGCAACCGCCACTGTGCCTACTGCGCCATTCCTATCATCACCGGCAAGCACGTTTCCCGTCCGAAGGAAGAGATTCTGCAGGAGGTGCGCGAACTGGTAGCAGAAGGCGTGAAGGAGTTTCAGATTATCGCTCAGGAACTCACCTACTACGGCGTAGATATTGACGGCAAGCATCATATTACCGAACTCATCAGCGAGATGGCTGATATTCCGGGCGTGAAATGGATTCGCCTGCATTACGCTTATCCGAACCAGTTCCCAATGGATCTTCTGGACGTGATGCGCGAGAAGCCAAACGTATGCAAATATCTCGACATTGCCCTCCAGCACATCAGCGACCACATGCTCACCAGCATGCATCGCCACGTAACGAAGCAGGAAACCATCAATCTGCTGAAGGCCATCCGCGAACGCGTGCCAGGCATTCACATCCGCACTACGCTGATGGTTGGTTTTCCAGGCGAGACAGATGAGGATTTCCACGAACTCCTCGACTTCGTACGCGAACAGAGATTTGAGCGCATGGGCGCCTTTGCCTACTCTGAGGAAGAAGGAACCTACAGCGCCACCCACTACGAAGACAACGTGCCTGCCGAGGTAAAGCAGCGCCGGCTGGACGAACTGATGATTCTGCAGCAAGACATCAGCTCTGAGGTTGAGGCTGATAAGGTGGGCAAAACCATGACCGTTATCATCGACCGCAAGGAAGGCGATTACTACATCGGACGAACAGAGTTCTGCTCTCCGGAAGTAGACCCTGAGGTTCTGATCCGTGCCGATGAGAAGCGTCTGCGCGTGGGTAGTTTCTATCAGGTAGAAATTACTACAAGCGAGGAATTTGACCTCTATGGCAAGGTGGTGAAATAATCATTCTCTCCCCCATAGCCTGGAGTTTTAGAAATTTTGACTACATATTAAATAAATATGAACAATAAGGAATACATCGCTGAACTGGCTCAGCAAACCGGCTATTCGCAGGAAGACACCCAGAAGTTGGTGCGCAAGGCGATAGACGCTATGATTGCCGAGTTTGAGGATGGAGAAGCTGTCTCTATCCCCAATTTTGGCACCTTCGAAGTGAAGAAGCGCATGGAGCGAGTGGTGGTTAATCCTACTACCAAGAAGCGTCAGCTGGTGCCGCCTAAGTTGGTGTTGGGTTTCCGACCGGTAGCTTCGGTCAAGGAAAAACTAAAGAATGGAGGGGATGAGCAATGAGCAAATTCAGTTTAAATACACTCGGAAAACTGCTTGCAGATAAGAGCGGGCTGAGCCAGGTGGAAGCAGAACTCTTCATCCGGAAAATGTTTGATGTGTGCAACCAGGGACTCGATGCCGACAAGCAGGTGAAGATAAAATGGCTGGGCACCTTTAAGGTACAGGCCACGAAAGACCGTGAAAGCATCAATGTGAACACGGGCGAGCGCTTCACCATTGAAGGCAGAGACAAACTCACCTTCACGCCTGACAACATCCTGAAAGAAATCGTGAACAAGCCATTCGCCCAATTTGAAACGGTGGTGGTAAATGACGGCGTAGATTTCGATGAAATAGATGAGAAGTTTGGAGAAGAACAGACAGAAGATGCTCCTGAACAAGTAATCGATTTTCTGGACGAAGAAAAAACTGCAACTCCAAATCCGGAGGTTGTCGTAATTGAATCTGAAAAGGAAAAAGAAGACGAACAGGCAAAGCAAATTGCTATTGAACAAGCTAAACTGGAAAGATTAAAACAAGCCCAACTGGAGCAGGAAAGAATACAGAAAGAAAAGCAAGAGCAGGAAAGACTGGAGCAGGAAAGACTGGAGCAAGAGAAGCTTGAATTAGCCCAGCAACAGCAAGCCCTGAAAGCAGTTGTTGAACCAGCAGTACCTGCATCAGATGAATCTGAAGAAGAAGAAGAGAAGGAAGAAGAAGAAGAATCTTCCAATTCTCATCATATTGTTATTCCTCGCTATCTGGTCGTTGCAGTCTGTCTCATCGTAGTAGCTTTGATTGGCGGAATGGGATGGTTTGCCTTCAACTATGGTCAGATGACTGCCCAGCGCGATCATCTAGCCATGCAGCTAAACCAGTATCATCAGGCTCCAGCCAAGAAAGTCCCAGCCAAACCAGCTGCCGCCCCACTCTCTCAGGAACAGAAACTCCGCCAGAAAGCGATGGAAGACAGCATCCGTATGGCTAAAACTGCAGAAGCAGTAAAACTGGCTGAAAATTCGGATGAGGAAAGTGCTAACGCAGAAAAGGCTAAGCAGGCTGAAGCAAAGGCTAAGGCAGAAGCTAAAGATAAAGCCGAAGAAAAGGCTGCTTCGAAAATAGCATCATCCCAGTATGATAAGGACGCTCGCGTACGCACGGGAGCTTACCGAATCATAGGAGTTGCCCAGACCGTTACGGTTGGCGCCGGTCAGACCCTCGAACAGATTAGTACCCGCTATTTAGGTTCCGGCATGGAATGCTACGTAGAAGCCCTGAATGGTACAAGCACCGTAAAAGCCGGACAGAAAATCAAGATTCCGAAACTGGAATTGAAAAAGAAGTAAAGTACTGAACAAACAAAAATCGCCCTGTAAGAGCAAATATAATTTTGCACTTACAGGGCGACATTGGTTTATGTTAACATTACTTGCCCAACACTTCATCAAGCAAAGTGTAGAAAGCAGGATCCTCACCAACGATGGTCTTGATAATCTTACCGTTAGCATCAATCACAATCTTTGTAGGGAAACCCTGAACAGCATAGTCGCTGAGAACCTTGCTGTCCTTCGGATTGTAAACATGAATCCATGGCAACTGGTGCTTCTCAACAGCAGCCTTCCACTTAGCCTCTGTATCATTACAATCTACACCAAGAATTTCAAACTTACCCTTGTACTTCTCGTAATACTCCTTCATCTTAGGCATTCCCTTGATGCACCATCCGCACCATGAACCCCAGAAATCGAGTACGACAATCTTGCCGCGAAGGCTGGAAAGCTTAAAATCATTTCCCTTAATATCCTTCAGCGTAAAGTCAGGAGCCTCAACACCGGCAGCCTGCACCTTCTTAGCCTTCTCCTCAGCCTCAGCACGCTTCTTAGCCATATCAATCATTGGCTGGTAGAAAGCCTTCATTCTGCCGTTCTTCACATTCTCAGAGAGCAAGCCCAGCAGTTTCTCCATCTTGCTGACATCATCAAACTGCTCGAAGATAGTAGCACAAGACTCATAATCAGGATGCTGTTTTACGAAATTGAAAATCTTATCGTCCTTTGCCTTTTGCAGGGCAGGAGCCTTCTGCTCATACTCTGCCATGATGGTCTGCTGGGTCTCACCATTCTTGATTCTCTGGTTCAGGGAAGCTTCGTAATCTCTCAACTCCTTATTAGCATTCTCCAGCAGAACATCTACTTCATGATACTGCTGATAGAACTTAGAACCCGAAATATCGAAGCGGGTCTTTGCATCGCCCTTAACTTCAGCCTTCTCGCCAGGAACACAAGGCAGGTTGAACATAAACTGACCTGCACCACGATAAGCTTCAGGTGAGAGGAAAACGTATCCGGCTGCCTTATCAAGGTTTGCAGAATAGGTAAACTTGCCATTCTTCACCAAAACCGTATCCATCTTAACATTTCTGCCCTTGTAAACAAGTACAGAATCGGAATTGAAATTCTTCAAATCCACCTTCAACTGGAAGTTGCTCTTCTGAGCCATTGCAGCGGTTGATGCAAGCATCAGAGCCGCAGATAAAATCGCTGTTTTCATTTTTCTTTTATTATATTTATTCTGATTACACCTTATTATATATAGGGAACGAAGAACGCCTGGTTCGTCGTCATCCTTATTCTTCATACTCGGTAGTATCCTCAATACCCGCCTCGGCCAAAGCCTCCTTGCGCTCAACGCAGGTTCCGCATTTGCCACAATGCTTCTCACCGCCCTTATAGCAGCTCCAGGTTTCAGCATAGTCAATGCCCAACTTCTTGCCTATCTCCGCAATCTGCCCTTTGGTAATATTCGTATAAGGAGCCACCACGCGCACATCAACGAACGTTCCTGCTTCAGCAGCCTCATCTATCGCCTTGATAAACTCCGGACGACAGTCTGGGTAAATCGTATGATCGCCACCATGGTTAGCGATGAAAACTTTCTTCAGATTATTACTCTCAGCAATGCCGATGGCAATGCTCAACATGATTCCATTACGGAAAGGAACCACCGTACTCTTCATATTATCATCAGCATAATGACCCTCAGGAATTGCATCGGCACCTTCAAGAAGAGAACTCTTGAAATACTGATGCATGAAACCCAAATCTATCGTAATATGCTTGATTCCCAAACGCTCACAATGCATCTTGGCGAAAGGAATTTCACGCTCGTTATGATTACTTCCATAGTTAAAACTAATGCCGAGCGCAATCTCGTCTTTCTTATCGTAGAGCAGCGTGATGCTATCCATGCCACCGCTCACAATGATTACTGAATCCTTCATTTTACTTTGAATTTTGAAATTTGAAATTTGAACTGTTTGATTACTTTTACTTCACCCGAACAGGCAGCGGAATGCTTCTTCCACCTTCCTTACGGGATGAATTTCTATCTTATATTTCTTATGGTCGAAACCATGATTGTTGTACTTCGGAATGATGATGTGCTGGAATCCCAGTTTCTCGGCCTCAGCAATACGCTGCTCGATACGGCTCACCGGACGAACCTCACCGCTCAGACCTACCTCGCCTGCCATACACCAACCTTGCTCGATAGGCGTGTCAACATTGCTGCTCAATACGGCTGCCAACACACTCAAGTCCATGGCAGGATCGGTTACTCTCAATCCACCGGCAATATTCAGGAACACGTCCTTCTGCATCAGCTTGAACCCCACACGTTTCTCTAGAACCGCCAGGAGCATGTTCAAACGGCGCTGGTCAAACCCCGTTGCCGAACGCTGCGGAGTTCCATAGGCAGCTGTTGAAACCAAAGCCTGCGTCTCCACCAGAAACGGACGGACACCCTCGATGGCTGCGCTGATGGCAACACCCGAAAGCCCATCATGATCTTCAGTAAGCAGCAACTCTGAAGGATTGCTCACCTGTCGGAGTCCGCCTTGCATCATCTCATAGATTCCCAACTCAGAAGTACTTCCGAATCGGTTTTTGATGCTTCTCAAGATGCGGTACATGTAATGCTGGTCGCCCTCAAACTGAATCACCGTATCTACGATGTGCTCCAGAATCTTTGGTCCGGCAAGCGTTCCCTCCTTATTAATATGTCCTATCAGAATAACCGGAATGCCACTCGTCTTGGCAAATCGGAGCAGGGAGGCTGCACACTCGCGAACTTGGGAAACAGAACCCGGCGAACTGTCTACTTCTTCCGTAGCAATAGTTTGGATAGAATCTATAACTATCAGCTGTGGAGCCATTTCCTGAATATGACTGAAGATTTTCTCCAACTGCGTTTCGCAGAGAACCGTAATATGATCAAAGGCTCCTTCTGATGAAAGAGAAGCCGTTTTCAGAGTGTCTGCAGAAGAACCCTCTCTGAGCATCGCCTGTCCTTTAGCCAACCGGTCGGCACGGAGTTTAATCTGATGGGCACTCTCCTCTCCGCTCACATACAGGATACGGCGGTCAGTCATGTTCAGAATAGTCTGCAAGGTGAGCGTACTCTTACCGATTCCCGGTTCACCGCCCAGGAGCGTAATGCTGCCAGGGACCATTCCGCCACCCAGCACACGGTTCAGCTCCTCGTCCCTCATATCGATGCGCGGTTCATCAATCGCAGAAATATCGCGAAGTTTCATCGGCGCAGCGTCATGCTCGCTGTGCTGCCCGCCAAACATCGTGGCAGCTCCACCATGACGCATGGTCATTCCGGCATTCTTCGCAGCCTGCGATCCGGAATCAGCAGCAATACGAATTTCCTTAAATGTATTCCATTGTCCGCAGCTAGGACATTTGCCCATCCATTTGGCACTTTCCTGTCCGCAATTGCTGCACACAAAAGCAATCTTATCTTTCGCCATTTTATCTCATTTATATGTAATAACGTTTTAACTGCGCACAAAGGTACTATTTATTATCGAAAAATCCAAAAAAAAAGTAATTTGTTAAGAATATATTTCATTTCTCTCCATTTTGTTTAACAAATCAAGCAGAAGGAAGCGCAAAATACGAATTTTGCAAACCCGATATAGCAAACAGACGATTTCATCTACTAAAAATAATAAAAACCGCTACTATATTTTGCTGATTCAAATATAATTTGTATCTTTGCCTTCGGTTTTTGAAACCAGCAGAAAGGTTTAGAACAATAAATTAGTACATAAACTAAATAAATTTAGGTAAAATGAAAATTGAAGATTTTAACTTTGCCGGTCACAAGGCAATCGTGCGCGTTGACTTCAACGTGCCATTGGATGAAAATGGTAATGTAACAGACGACACTCGTATCCGCGGTGCCCTTCCTACATTGAAGAAGGTACTTGCAGACGGCGGTGCGCTCATCATGATGAGCCACATGGGTAAGCCAAAGGGCAAGGTTAAACCAGAGCTTTCTCTCTCTCAGATTGTTAAGAACGTATCAGACGCTCTCGGCGTAGACGTTAAGTTCGCTAAGGACTGCGGTAACGCTGATGCTGAAGCAGCTGCCTTGAAGCCAGGTGAGGCTCTCTTGCTCGAGAACCTCCGCTTCTATCCAGAAGAGGAAGGCAAGCCAGTTGGCGTTGAGAAGGGTACTCCAGAATTTGATGCTGCTAAGGCTGAGATGAAGGAGCGCCAGAAGAAGTTCGCTGCTAAGTTGGCTTCTTACGCTGACGTATATGTAATGGACGCATTCGGTACAGCTCACCGCAAGCACGCTTCTACAGCTGTCATCGCTGATTCTTTCGACAAGGATCACAAGATGCTCGGTTTCTTGATGGAGAAGGAAGTTAAGGCTGTTGACGCAGTTCTCGGCAACATCAAGCGCCCATTCACAGCTATCATGGGTGGTTCTAAGGTTTCTACTAAGATTGGTATCATCGAGAACCTGTTGACTAAGGTTGACAACTTGATTCTCTGCGGTGGTATGACTTATACATTCTCTAAGGCTCTCGGCGGCAAGATCGGTATGTCTATCTGCGAGGATGACAAGCTCGACGTTGCTCTCGACGTAATCAAGAAGGCTAAGGAGAATGGTGTAAACCTCGTACTCGGCACAGACTCTATCTGCGGTGACGACTTCAAGAACGACTGCAATACTCAGGTTTGCCCATCTAACAACATCCCTGACGGTTGGGAGGGTATGGACGCAGGTCCTGAGACTCGCAAGGCTTTCGCAGCTGCCATCAAGGGTGCCAAGACTATCCTCTGGAACGGTCCTGCAGGTGTATTCGAGTTCGACAACTTCGCTGGTGGTTCTAAGGCTATCGCTGACGCAATCGCTGAGGCTACTAAGGAAGGTGCATTCTCACTCATCGGTGGTGGTGACTCTGTAGCTTGTATCAACAAGTTCGGTTTGGCTGATCAGGTATCTTACATCTCTACAGGTGGTGGTGCTCTCCTCGAGGCTATCGAGGGCAAGGTATTGCCAGGTGTAGCAGCTATCGAGAAGTAATCTTATGTTTAAAAGAAAGCCATTTGAAAAAAGGGCTTGATTTTTCACAAGAAAAAAATAGGTTGGAGGGCATCCTATGTGATGTCCTCCAATTTTCAGTTTTAACTGAATCCCCTAATAATCTACAGATTCTCTCTATAAACAGAACTGTATCTTTCATTTAAAACAAGCAACAGAAAACATAAATTCTAAAATAATTTGGTAAACTACAGGAATATAATTTTCTGATTTTAAAACGAATACATGGATTGGATTGTTAATCTCTTCACCAATACCGAGTCGGTGGCTCACATCGCCCTACTCTACGCTATCGTGATAGCTATTGGTGTTTACCTCGGAAAGATAAAGATTGGCGGCATTTCATTAGGTGTCACCTTTGTTCTCTTCGCAGGTATTTTGGCTGGCCACGTTGGCTTCACCGGTCCAAAGGAAATTCTCACATTCGTGCAAGACTTCGGCTTGATCCTCTTCGTCTTCATGATTGGTCTCCAGGTAGGACCTGGCTTCTTCGAGAGTTTCAAGAAAGGTGGTGTTACACTCAACATGCTTTCGGCTAGCGCTATTCTGCTCAACATCCTCGTGATGTTTGGTTGCTATTATCTCTTCTTTGATACGAGCAACCCTAACAACCTGCCTATGATGGTAGGTACTCTCTATGGTGCGGTTACTAATACTCCGGGTCTTGGTGCTGCCAACGAGGCTTTGCTCAGCGTCTTCCCTAATGGTGCTCCAAGTATTGCCAATGGTTATGCATGTGCTTATCCTCTTGGTGTAGTGGGCATTATCGGTGCTACTATCCTTATCAAGTACATCTGTAAGATTAATACTGCTGATGAGGAAGAACAGCTTAACGAAGAAGATGCCGCCAACCCACACGCTAAGGCTCATAACATGCACTTGCGCGTGGAAAATGCTTATATTACAGGCAGAACGCTGAGAGAAGTTTCAGAGTTCTTGAACCGTGACATTGTATGTTCACGACTGCTCCACAATGGCGAGGTGAGCATTCCTAACAGCAAGACTAAGTTTGAGGTTGGAGACGAATTGCTCGTTGTATGTGCAGAGGCTGATGCAGAAGCCATCAAGGCTTTTATCGGGCCAGAGGTTGAAGCTGAATGGGACCGCGAGAAGGATGAAGTACAGCATTTTGTTTCTCGCCGTATCGTCGTTACCCGTCCGGAAATGAACGGTAAGACCTTGGGTAAGATGCACTTCTCCAGCGTATACGGCGTTAACGTAACCCGTATTTCCCGTCAGGGAATGGACATCTTTGCAGGCAGAAACCACCACTTCCACGTAGGTGATAAGATCTTGGTTGTAGGTCCTGAAGAGAATGTGAACCGTGTGGCTGAAATTATGGGCAACTCTGTAAAGCGCCTCGATGCGCCTAACATTGCCACTATCTTCGTAGGCATTATGGTAGGTATTATCTTCGGTTCTCTCCCATTTGCCATTCCGGGAATGCCGGTGCCTTTGAAGTTGGGTATTGCCGGAGGTCCGCTTATCATCGCCATCCTCATCGGCCGTTTCGGCTATCGCATGAAGCTGGTAACTTATACGACGACTTCGGCTAATATGATGCTGCGAGAAATAGGACTTGTACTCTTCCTGGCGAGTGTGGGAATCAAGGCTGGAGCCGGATTCTGGGACACAGTAGTACAGGGTGACGGTTTGAAATATGTGGGATGTGGTTTCCTCATCACCGTTATTCCTATCCTCATCATCGGTACGATTGCCCGCCTGAAGTTTAAGTTCAACTACTTCACCATCATGGGTATGCTCGCCGGTACTTACACAGACCCTCCTGCATTGGCTTATGCAAATGCTTCTTGCTCAAAGGAGGCTCCAGCTGTAGGATACTCTACGGTTTATCCATTGAGCATGTTCCTCCGTATCTTTACAGCCCAGATAGTGGTGCTGTTCTTCTGCGGAGCGTAAGACTTACAAAAGTTAACAAAACAACTGAAAATAGTTATAAATTATAAAAGAGGTGCACAAAGACAAAAATTTGTGCACTTTTTTTGTTGTCTTTTCAGAAATTCTTCGTACCTTTGAGCACAAGAAACAAACCTAATGAATCTTCTAGGAACAGCTATCGTTCCTATATGATGCAGATTTTTTCGAAAAATGAAACAATAACCCTATAAACGTTAGTAAGCGTATGAAGAAATTGGGATTTCTGATAACCATACTAGTCATCACGTCCTT
>OKZN01000406.1_pt1 | contig 11213 bp, 8 predicted proteins | sample 1609111 | NCBI WGS metagenome assembly OKZN01 (sample SAMN02675048, study PRJEB24791) | human gut metagenome, SKBSTL034 | isolation source: stool | host: Homo sapiens | place: USA
CCGCCGCCGAACTCCTCGCACTCAAAGCCGAATTCGCGCAAAAGCTCCAAATTCGCCGCAAGCGCGCTGTATTCCTCGGCGGCGAACTCCGCCACGAGGGGAGCGAGCAGGGCCTGGCACATCAGTGGCTCCTGGTTGGCCTTCATGCGGTCGAAATTCACGCGCTCGTGCGCGGCGTGCTTGTCGATGAGCCAGACGTTTTTATCCTCGTCCTCGCAGACGATGTAGGTGTCGAGCACCTCGCCCGCGATGCGCCACGGCGCGGCGGACGGGGGAACGAACGTCGTCTGCTCGATCTCGGGCTCTTCCTGCTTCGCAGGGGCAAACACGGGGACGGCGGGCGCTTCCGGCTCGGGCTCTGCCGCAGTCTCCGCCGCCGGTCCGATGATCGGGCCGGTCACGACGGGGCGGGCGTCTTCCTCCGGCATCGGCAGCGTGACGACCTCGTCGTCATGGTTTTCCACAGAATGGACAGACTTTTCCACAGGCTGTGACTGCTGTGCTGGCAGTACTGGCGCGGACGCGGGCGTTTCATGGCGCACATAGTCGGAAAGCGCCGCTTTGCCGTCGCTCTGCGTGTCGATGGCGGGCACTCTCGTCTGCCACTGCGGGGCGGGCGCGGGCTTCACCGGCGCGCTCTGCGGCGCGGACACGGGACGCGCACTGGCAGGTGTATAGGCGGGCTTTTCCGCCGTCTTCCGGCTCTCGCGGTACTGCTGCGAGGTCATGTTGGCGAAGAAATCGCCGCGCGGATTCTGTACTTGAGACGCGGGCTTCGGCTGGGGGCGCTCGGCCTCCTCGCGCTTGTCGAGCGCGGCCATGACCGCGTGGTAAACGAGATCAAACACGCGCTTTTCGCCCACGAACTTCACGATGGTCTTGGCGGGGTGGACGTTCACATCCACCATGTCGCGCGGCAGCTCGACGAGCAGCACGCAGCCGGGGAACTTGCCCTTCATCATGCGGTTGGAGTACGCTTCTTCGAGCGCGGCGGTGAGAAGCTGGGATTTGACGAGCCGCCCGTTGACGAAAAACGTCTGCATGCCGCGCGTGCCGCGCGAGGCGATGGGCGAGGTCACAAAGCCCGTGACGCCCATGTCGCCGTCCGCGCCCTTGACCTCAAGGAGCGAGAGCGTGAACTCACGCCCGAGAGAGGCGTAAATGGCGGAGCGCAGCGCGCCGTCGCCGGGGGTCAAAAGCGTCTGCGTGCCGTCCTTGATGAGCTTGAACGACACCTCCGGATGCGAGAGCGCAAGGTGGGCGACAAGGCCCGCGATGGCCGTGGCCTCCGCGCTGTCGCGCTTCATAAACTTTAAGCGCGCGGGCGTGTTGTAGAAGAGGTCGCGCACGATGATGCTCGTGCCTTCGGGGCAGCCCGCATCCTCGACCGTGCCGGGGACGCCGCCCTCCAGGTGGAGCTTTGCTCCGCTGAGCGCGCCGCGCTCGCGCGAGAAAATATCGAGCCGAGAAACGGAAGAGATCGCCGCGAGCGCCTCGCCGCGAAAGCCCAGCGTGCCGATGGCGGCCAAATCCTCCGCCGTGCGCAGCTTGCTCGTCGCGTGGCGCAGAAAAGCCGTCGGCAGCTCGCTTGGCGCGATGCCGCAGCCGTCATCGCTGACGCGAAGATAGGTCATGCCGCCGTTTTTCATCTCCACCGTCACGCTCTGCGCGCCGGCGTCAATGGCGTTTTCCAGCAGCTCCTTGACAACGCTCGCAGGGCGCTCGACCACCTCGCCCGCGGCGATGAGGTCGGCGACATGCGGCGATAATTGCTGAATATGGGGCATTGATTTCCTCCTTTTAGGAAGCGATGGTGAAAAGGGAAAGGGCATTGACGAGCATGTGGAGCAGGATCGACGTCCACAGCGTGCCCGAATGCTCATACGCCCAGGCAAACACAAGGCCGGGCACAAGGTATTGCAGCATCAAAATGAGATAGCCTAAGTCCCAGTTGGACACCGCCGCCGTCCACACGTGTAAAAACGCGAACAGCGCGCAGGAGAGGATATAGGCGAATATTCTGCTCTTTTCTTTCAGGCACCCGAACACGAGGCCGCGGAAGAGCACCTCCTCCACAAACGGCGCGAGCAGCACGACGATCAGCGCCGTCATGCGCGGGGCGGAGGCCACCTGCGCGGCGATGGTCATGTCGTTTAAGTTCGTGCGGCTGTTAAAAAGCACGTTGCACACGCGGAATATGAGCTCGTTCGCGCCGTAGAAGACGAGAAGTCCCAATAAAAGCGTTGAAAGCGAGCGGTTCAGGTTGTCTAAAAACCGGCCCGATGTGTGCGCCAGATACGAGTGGAACAGCAGCACTGTGACGGCGAAGAGCGTGTAGTAATAGAGCACATTGCGCAGGGAATCGTTGATGGTGGTGTCGAGCACGACCTCCAGAAGGTCGAATATTCTTGTTGCCAAAAGCGGCATCACCAGAAGATAGACGAGGAAGAAGATCGTTCCGGCGACGCGCTCGGTGCGGTTCATGCCGCCGGAGGCGGTTTTCTTTTTTGCCATGGGGAGACCTCTTTTCCGGGGAAATTACGAAAGCTTCTGCTTGAGCTCGTAGAGGAGCTGCATCGCCTCGATGGGGGACATCGTGTCCGGCTGGGCGCGGCGGATGGCCGCGAGCACCTCAGCCTCGCCGATCGCGTCGAGACTGACCTGCTCGGTCTCCTCGCGGGGCTTTGCCTGATACGCGCCGCCCTGCTCGAGCTCTTTTAGGATGACGTTCGCGCGCTTGACGACCTCGTTGGGTAGGCCCGCTAACTTTGCGACCTCGATGCCGTAGCTGCGGTCGGCGCCGCCGGGGACGATCTTGCGCAGGAAGATGAGCTCGTCACCGCGCTTTTTGATGGAAATGCTGTAGTTCTTCACGCCGGGAAGAATGCCCTCAAGCTCCGTGAGCTCGTGGTAGTGCGTGGCGAAGAGCGTCTTCGCGCCTAAGCGTTTCGGGTCGGCGCAGAATTCGAGCACCGCGCGGGCGATGCTCATGCCGTCGAACGTCGACGTGCCGCGGCCGATCTCGTCGAGAATGAGCAGCGAGCGTGGCGTCGCCTGATGCAGGATCTCGCTCACCTCGGTCATCTCGACCATGAAGGTCGACTGGCCGCCGGCTAAGTCGTCGCTCGCGCCGATACGCGTGAAGATGCGGTCGACCACGCCGATACGCGCGCTCTTGGCGGGCACGAACGAGCCGATCTGCGCCATGAGCGTGATGAGCGCGACCTGACGCATGTAGGTCGACTTACCGGCCATGTTGGGGCCGGTGATGATGGCGGCGCGGTCCTCGCGCTCGCCCATATAGGTGTCGTTCGGGACGAAGAGCGCGTCCTTGAGCACGCGCTCGACGACGGGGTGGCGGCCGTCGTGAATTTCGATGACGCCGCTGTCGTCCACGCTCGGACGGCAATAGTTGTTGTTCACCGCGACGGACGCGAGCGAGCAGAGCGTGTCGAGCTCGGCGATGAGCCCCGCCGCGCGCTGGATGCGCACGCTCTCGGCGGTGACGGATTCGCGCAGGGCGGTGAAAATTTCGAATTCGAGCGCCTTGTCGCGGTCGCCCGCGGTCAAAATCTCCTGCTCAAGGTTCTTAAGTTCCTCGGTGATGTAGCGCTCGCCGTTCACGAGCGTCTGCTTGCGGATGTACGTGTCGGGGACGAGGTCCTTGAACGAATTCGAGACCTCGATATAGTAGCCGAAGACCTTGTTGTAGCCGATCTTCAGCGTGCGGATGCCGGTCTTTTCCTTCTCGCGCGTCTCGATGTCGGCGAGAAGCCCCTTGCCGCCCGACAAAATCTCGTGCAGGCGGTCGACTTCGGCATTGTAGCCCTTGCGGATGAAGCCGCCCTCACGCACGGAAAACGGCGGCTCGTCGATGAGCGTGTCGCGGATGCTCTGCGCCACGTCGGTGAGCGTGTCGAGCTCGTTGTCTAACTCATGCAGCCTGCCCGTCGTGAACGCCGTAAGCTGGGCTTTGACCTCCGTGATGCGCTCGATGGAGTTGCGCAGCGACGCAAAGTCGCGCCCGCCCGCCGTGCCGTAGGCGATGCGGCCGATGAGACGCTCCATGTCGCTGATGCCGGAGAGCGATAGAATCAGCTCTTCGCGCGCGACGGTGTTCTTCGTCAGCGCCTCGACCGCGCCAAGTCTGCGCTCGATGGCGGCGACGTCGCGCAGCGGGCGCGTCAGCCATGCGCGCAGATTGCGCGCGCCCATGGCGGTCTTCGTCTTGTCGAGCACCCAGAGGAGGCTGCCGCGCTTTTCGCCGGAGCGGAGGTTTTCCGTCAGCTCCAGATTGCGCCGCGCGGAGAGGTCAAGCTCCATGAAGCGGCCCTGCTCGTAGTATTCTAAATCCTTGATGTAGGAAAGATCGGTCTTCTGCGTCTCGTGCAGATACGAGAGCAGCGCGCCCAGCGCCAGCGCCGCCGCGGGGTTGTTGCGCGGAAGGCTTGCAAAGCGCTCCTCGCCAAACTGCGCGCGGATGGCTTTTTCGCACGCTTTGAGCTCAAAGCGGTTCTCGCCGCGCTCGACCGCGCAGGACAGCTTATCGCGAAGGTATTCGACCAGCTCACCGTTGTCGTAAGCACCCGCGCTCAGCACCGCCTCGGCGGGGGAGAAGCGCGAGAGCTCGTTGTACAGATGCTCTAAGCGGTCGTCGCCCGAAAAGGCGGTCACGTGCGTGTGGCCGGTCGTCATGTCGCAGAACGCCGCGCCGGCGTTCTGCCCGTCCAAAAAGATGCCGCAGAGGAAGTTGCCGCGCCGGTCGTCGAGGCAGGCGCTGTCGATGACCGTGCCGGGCGTGATGACGCGGATGATATCGCGCTTGACAAGGCCCTTGGCGAGCGCAGGGTCCTCGGTCTGCTCGCAGATGGCGACCTTGTAGCCCTTGGCGATCAGGCGCGCGATGTAGGCGTCGCTCGAATGATAGGGAATGCCGCACATCGGCGTCTGATCCTCCGCCGCCTTGCCGCGGTCGCGGGTCGTCAGCGTCAAATCGAGCTCGCGCGAGGCGAGCTGAGCATCCTCGTTGAACATTTCGTAGAAGTCGCCCAAGCGGAAAAAGAGGATCGAATCCTTATTCTGTTCCTTGATCTCCAAATACTGCTTCATCATCGGCGTGATCTCGGCCATGATTCGTCCTCGCTTTCTTTCTCTCTAAAATCTGAAATTTACACGGTAAAGTCGGAGCCCGCGGGCATTTCGCCGAGGCGGTCGCCGAGCTTACGTTTCAATCTTTCATAGGCTTCCTTGCCCGTGCAGTGGCCCGTGAAGTAGTGCGCGACCTTGTCGCCGCGCAGCTTTTCGCCCACGGCGTCGACCAGCTCGTCCGGCTCGCTCTTGCCGAGCGAGGGGTTATAGAGGTGGAAGCCCGCAAACACCGCGTCGGGCGCTCTGCCGAGCACGTCCTCGGCGCTTTTCAGGATATTCACGATGCCGCAGTGCGCGCAGCCCGCGAACAGCGCGGTCTTGCCGTTTTCCGTGACCAATAGATCCTGCTCGTGGCGGAACGTGTCGCGCGGATAGTCCTCACTGATCTTCTCGCGCAGCGTGTCGTTCGCGCCGCTCCACAGCTCGCGGCCCGGAACGGCGGAGAAAACCGTCAGTTCTTCGTCAAGCTTCTGCACGCCATCGCAGAGAACGAAGCGGTCCTCGTAATTCTTGAGCACCGCGTCCATGCCGATGTAGGCGCACTTGCTGGGCGTGACGACGTAGTACTGGCCCCAGACGGCCTTCTGCATATAGACCTTGGCGCGGTCGTTCAGCTTCAAGAACGCTTCGAGGCCGCCGCAGTGGTCGTTGTGCGCGTGGGACAAAAAGGCGATGTCGACCTGCGTCAAATCGACGCCGAGCGCCCTGGCATTGTCGATAAACTGCGCGTCGGGGCCCATATCGAAAAGAATTTTGTGCTTGTCGGTCTCAATATACATCGACAGGCCGTGCGCGCAGGCGACGGTGTCTCTGCACGTGCTGTTTTCCATCAAAATGACGACTTTCATCAAAAAGCCCCCTTTTCTTTATTCCTCTACCGCTTCGCCGTAGAGCGCCCAGGTGTTGCTGTCGGTGATCTTCGCTTTGGCAAATGTGCCGATCAGGGCCTTGTCGCCCTTCATGCGCACGAGGCGGTTGCCCTCCGTGCGCGCGGCGAGGGGGAAGGCCTCGTCGTCGCTCTCGCCGTCGACCAGCACCTTGACCGTCCTGCCGATGTAGGCCGCGTGCTTTTTCGCGCTGATGGCGTTCTGCGCGTCGACGAGCTTTTCAAACCAGACCTGCTTTTCCTCGCGCGAGACGGGGTCGTCCATCTTCGCCGCCGGCGTGCCGGGACGCGGGGAGAAAATAAAGGTGAAGAGCGCGTCGAACTGCGTCTTTTCTACAAGATCGACAGTCTGCATCGCTTCGTCCTCGGTCTCTCCCGGGAAGCCGATGATGACGTCGCTCGTGAGCACCATGCCTGGCATGACGCTTCGCGCGTAGGCGATCATTTCCTCGTACTTTGCGCGCGTATAGGGGCGGTTCATCGCTCTCAGAACGCGGTCGCACCCGGACTGGACGGGGAGGTGGAGCTGCTTTGCAACGTGCTCGCAGCGTGCCATCGTGTCGAAAAGTTTGTTGGTCGCGTCCTTCGGCTGGCTCGACATAAAGCGGAGCCAATAGTCGCCGGGAATGGCGTTGATGGCGGCGAGCAGGTCTGCAAAGTCGTAATCGGTGCCCAAGTCCTTGCCGTAGCTGTTCACGTTCTGCCCCAGCAGGGTGATCTCCTTATAACCTGCCTCCACAAGGCCCTTGAATTCCGCAAGGATATCGCCGGGCTTGCGGCTCTTTTCGCGGCCGCGCACATAGGGCACGATGCAGTAGGTGCAGAAGTTGTCGCAGCCGTACATGATGGGCAGCCATGCGCGGAACTCGCTCTCGCGGCGGATGGGGATATTCTCCACGATGACGGGGCGCTGGGCCGGCTCCATCAGCACCCGCTTGTGCTTTTGCAGCTTCTGGGCGATGAGCTGGGGCAGGGTGTCGATGCCATCCACGCCGAAGACGAGGTCAACGTAGGGATAGCTCTGGCGCAGCTTCTCCACGACGTGCTTCTGGTTGGCCATGCAGCCGCAGAGCCCGATGATGAGGCCGCGCTTTTTCTCCTTCAAACCCTTGAGGGCACCCACGTTGCCGAAAACGCGCTGCTCGGCGTGCTCACGGACGGCGCAGGTGTTGAAGAGGATGAGGTCGGCATCCTCGGGCTTGTCGCACAGGCCGTAGCCGATGTCCATCAGCACGCCCTTGATGCGCTCGCCGTCGTTGACGTTCTGCTGACAGCCGTAGCTGTGGACGAAGGCCAGCGGCGGGGTGTCGTAGGCCAGCTTGACCAGCTCAGCCGCCGCGTTGTTATGTTCAAATGCTATGTACTCCAATGGAACCATCCTTCTCTGCCGCCGCACACCGGCGGCAGACATCGTTATACTATAAAAAGCTCCTTATAGTATACCCTTTTTGGCCTTGGAGGGCAAGAGCTTATTTTTACTGTGCCTGCTTGGCGGCGCAGGCCTCGCACAGACCGAACAGCACCACGGCGCAGTCCTCCACGACACCCTTCTGGTGGCGCACCAGCTTCATCACCTGCTTTTCGTCCACGTCGGCGTCCACGACACCGCCGCAGCAGTTGCAGTAGAGGTGGCTGTGCCAGCACAGCGTGTGGTCGAAACGGTCGGCCTTGCCCGGGATGGAGACACGGCGGACGCGGCCCGCCTCCACGAGGCTGTTGAGGTTGCGGTAGACGGTGCCGAGGCTCAGGCCGGGGCACTCCCTGGCCGCAAGGTCAAAAATTTCTTCTGCGGTGGGGTGGTCGCACAGCTGCTCCACCTTCTGCAATACCAGCTCGCGCTGCTTGGAATAACGCATGGTCTTTCTCCTCTTTCTTATCGTTTTGGGTCCGGATCAAGGCCGGGGTCAGAGCTTGTCCTCCCCCTTGATCTTTGCCCAGTAGGCCCGGGCAGCCTGTTCGGTGCGGTTGTCTCCGAACGTATAGTATTTCACATCCTTGAGCACATCCGGCAGATACTGCTGCTCGACCCAGTGGTTCTCAAAATCGTGGGCGTACTTGTAGTTCTGGCCCTTGACTGCCGCATCCTCGCCGTCGAAGTGCTTGTTCTGGAGCTGGCGCGGGATAGGGCCGGTGCGGCCCGCCTGCACATCGGCGATGGCGGCGTTGATGGCGTCGTGGGCGCTGTTGGACTTGGGGCTGGTGGCCACGAGGATGACGGCATCCGCCAGCGGGAGACGGGCTTCGGGCAGGCCCACCATGTTGGCGGCGTCCACCGCCGCCTTGACGATGGGGATGATCTGCGGGTATGCGAGGCCCACATCCTCACAGGCGCAGACCATGAGGCGTCGGCAGGCCGAGGGCAGGTCGCCTGCTTCCAGCAGACGGGCCAGATAGTGGAGGGCGGCGTTGGGGTCAGAGCCGCGCATGGACTTCTGGTAGGCTGAGACGATGTCGTAGTGGTCGTCGCCGTCCCGGTCGTACCGCATGGCGGTGCGGCGGGTGACCTGCTGCACCATCCCGAGGGTAACGCGCTTGCCCCCCTCGTCCACAGGGGCCGCCGTCACCACGAAATCGAGGCAGCCCAGCGCCTTGCGCAGATCGCCCCCCGCGCTCTCGGCGAGGTAGGCACAGGCGTCCTCGTCCATCGTCACGGGCTGCGGCTCGGACGCCGAGAGCTTTTTCAGGGCGTTGCGGATGCCCCGCTCCACATCGGCGGCAGAGAGAGGCTTGAACTCGAACACGGTGCAGCGGGACAGCAGCGCATTATAGATGTAAAAGTAGGGGTTCTCCGTCGTGGAGGCGATGAGGGTGACAGAGCCGTCCTCGATGCACTCCAAGAGGCTCTGTTGCTGCTTTTTGTTGAGGTACTGTATCTCGTCGAGGTAGAGCAGGATGCCCCCCGCCCCGGCCAGCGTGCCGATGTCCTTCAGCACGGCCTTGATGTCGCCGGTGCCGCAGGAGGTGCCGTTGAGCTTATGGAGGGTCATCCCGCTGTTCTCGGCGATGATGCGGGCCACGGTGGTCTTGCCCGTGCCGGAAGGGCCGTAGAAGATCATGTTGGGGATGCGGCCGCTCTCGATGGTGCGGCGGAACACCTGCCCCTCGGCCAGAAGATGCTGCTGGCCGCAGACATCGGCCAGCGTTTTGGGGCGCAGACGCTGCGCCAGCGGTTCGTTCATGGGTCTTCCCTCCAAGCATAGGATGCGGTTCGTTCTTTTTTCTAGTATAGCGCATTTTACACGCCGGGGCAAGAGAAATAATAAAAATGATTCTCAGATAATCCGCAAAGGATTTACAAATTTCGCAAAACGTGATATGCTTGTACCATTCCAGTCAAGAATCGAGGGAGAGTGTATGCGCGGAAAGACCGCTGCCGCCGAAGACCTGACGGCCAAGAAGGAACTGGCGCTGGAGGTCATCCGGCGGCTCAAGGCCGAATACCCCGACGCAGGCTGTACGCTGGACTACGACCATGCGTGGCAGCTTCTGGTAAGCGTCCGGCTGGCGGCCCAGTGCACCGATGCCCGGGTGAACGTGGTGGTGCAGGACCTGTTTGAAAAATATCCGTCGGTGGCCGCGCTGGCCGAAGCCGAGCCGGAGGACATCGAGGCCATCGTCAAGCCCTGCGGGCTGGGCCGCAGCAAGGCCCGGGACATCTCGGCCTGTATGCGCAGGCTCCGGGACGACTACGGCTGCAAGGTGCCCACCACCTTCGACGAGCTGCTGGCTCTGCCCGGCGTGGGCCGCAAGAGTGCCAACCTCATCATGGGCGATGTGTTCGGCAAGCCCGCCATCGTCACCGACACCCACTGCATCCGGCTGTGCAACAAGATCGGCCTCGTGGATGGCATCAAGGAGCCGCAGAAGGTGGAGATGGCCCTGTGGAAGATCATCCCGCCCGAGGAGGGCAGCGACCTGTGCCACCGCTTCGTGATGCATGGCCGTGCCGTCTGCAGCGCCCGGAAGCCCGAATGCGGGAAGTGCTGCCTCTCTGACATCTGCCGCTATGCGCGGGAAGAAGCGGCATCCATTGGATAAAGCAAGGAGGTTTTGCTTATGTTCACTCTGACGATCTTACTTATCCTCGCCGTTATGGTCGCCCTGTTCGGCTGCCTGATGGGGCTTTTTTCGATCATCGGCCTCTTCTTTTCCCTGCTGACCGGCATTCTGGTCGGCGCACTGGCCGGTTATCTTGCCAGCCGCTTTATGGGTACGCAGACTTCGTTCCTGCGCAATGTCGTTCTGGGCGTTCTGGGCAGCTTTGTCGGCGAGTTTCTGTTCGGGATGTTCCACATCTACGCCACCGGCAGCTTCAGCTCCTTCGTCATCTCGGTCGTGGGCGCCTGTGTCTGCATCTGGATCGACAACAAGCTGTTCCACTGAGCCGTCTGTCTTGAAAAAGCCGCAGCTTTCGGGGGTGAAAGCTGCGGCTTTTTCGTCTCAGTGGAATCGAATGTCATTTTCCGGCAAACTATGCTATAATAAGCGTTGTGTTTGAAATTGGAAAGGAGCTTTTCTCATGGAAACAACGCATGAGTCGTCGAGACAGACCCTCCGCTCCGCACAGCCCTCCAGACCCTACGCATTCAGCCGCAGGGTGTTCTGCGAGGGGATGCGGGACGGTGTGCCCATTGCGCTGGGATATTTTGCGGTGTCCTTCTCGCTGGGCATCGCGGCCCGGACGGCGGGCTTCACGCCCCTGCAGGGCTTCGTGGCCAGCCTGCTCAACAACGCTTCGGCCGGCGAGTACGCCGCCTTCGCCCTCATCGCCAGCGGTGCGACCTATCTGGAAGTGGCCATCATCACCCTCATCGCCAACGCCCGCTATCTGCTGATGAGCTGTGCGCTGGCCCAGCGGTTCGCCCCGGGCACCCCCTTCTTCCACCGCCTCATCATCGGCTACGACGTCACCGATGAGCTGTTCGGCATCACCATCGCCCGGCCCGGCTACCTGAACCCCTTCTACACCTACGGCGCCATCGCGCTGGCCGCCCCGGCGTGGGCCTCGGGCACGGCGCTGGGCATCATCGCGGGCAATCTGCTGCCTCTGCGGGCCGTCAGCGCCCTCAGCGTGGCGCTCTACGGGATGTTCCTCGCCATCATCATCCCCCCGGCCCGGAAGGATAAGGTCGTCGCCGGGCTGGTGGTCCTCAGCTTCGCGCTGAGCTTCGTCTGCACC
>OKZN01000415.1_pt1 | contig 10941 bp, 2 predicted proteins | sample 1609111 | NCBI WGS metagenome assembly OKZN01 (sample SAMN02675048, study PRJEB24791) | human gut metagenome, SKBSTL034 | isolation source: stool | host: Homo sapiens | place: USA
AGCGGACGTGGCTGAAGATCGCAGGCACCTGTGGGCTGCTGGGCGCGGCCATCACCCTCCACGCCATCTACAATCTGCTCATCGCCTACGGCGGCGCGGCGCAGTATGTGGCCTACGCCCTGCCGGTGCTGCTGGTGGCGGCGGGAAAGCTGTCCGCTTTCCGCTTATCGCGGAGAAAATAACCGAACATTCCCTCCTTGAGAGCTGCTTTTTGGCGGCTCTCAAATTTTTTTGAAAATTTTTGCGTTTTGGGTGAGAGTTTTTTCGATTTTTTGTACCTATATAAGTGAAAGGGTTTTTAGGCCACAGTTTCAGACAAACCGGAGAGGAGGGTCAAACTGTATGTACGATACCGCAAGACGGGTCGCACTCGTCAAGCAGCGGGTGCGGGAAAACACCCGCCGGAGGCAGTGGCGCGGCATATATGGGCTGAGCGCAGCGTGTATGCTGCTGTTCGCGGTGATGATGCAGGCGGTGGTCGTTACCGTGTTTTGCACACGATTGAGAAAAAACAATAAACAGCAGGAACAAACCAAGGAGGATGAGGAAACATGAAGAAAAGATTTTTAGCGGCGCTGCTGAGCCTGTGCATGACGCTCACGCTGCTGCCAACTACGGCGTTTGCAGCGGTGAGCGATTCGCTAGGCAACACACCCGAGGAAAATCAGGCGATTTTGGAGCAGCTCTCCGCCCTGACCGGCGGCAGCAGCGACCAGGTGCTTTCCATGCTGAACGCTTTGGGGCTGCTGGATGAAGACGGCAATTTCAAGGTGGATCAAACCATCACGCTGGACGGCCAGGTGTTGACACTGGCGGCTGTCATGGAGCTGCTGGAAAATCCCGCCACGGATCTCACCCGTATAGCCGACGTGGATGGGACTCCGGTGGCGCTGGGCGATTTGAAGACCATGATCCAAATCGAACAGGAGCTGCAGCGGATCAAGGACACCTATTTCTCCGGCAGGGAGTTCACCGGGGAAGCACTGGAGAATCTCAATAGTCTGATGGAGCAGCTGGAGCTGCAGGGCATCAGCTTGCGGTATTCCGCCTCTGCCACAAAGCCTGAGGGCGTTGAGACGGTGGATATGAGCGGCATGATGAGCCAAACGCTGGGGGAACTCGCAACCAACAGCTGGAGCTCCGGGACTTTTACTGTATATGGCGGAAAACCGGTCGGCTTTTCCTACCGCATTCAAAAAGGCCAGCTCAGCGAGTATATCACCGGTGTGGAGGTCTCGATAGGCGAGACGAGTGGGGTCGCCCAAGGCGACGGGTCCTACAAGCTGACCTATGACGTAGGCTCGACTTTCAGTTTAGATGGTTGTAAAATCACTGTCAAGGTTACAACCAAAGGAGGGAACCCAGACTGGCTCGAGGGTTCTTATTCCTATGGCGACCTGCTGGGGATGATTGAATTTTACGATGCGGAAAATCTGGTGTTCTATGACGGCGCCAGCTATGCCGACCACTGTCAGCTCAAGCTAATAAAGACGGTTGGCGTCCCCGCAATACAAACATCAATGACCGCGCCGAACTATGAGGAAAGATACGAAAGTACAGCCACAATACAGGGGGATATGTATATTCCTTTGCTGGCAGATGAATACACTACAGCCCTCGGTGCCAACAATCCGGACTTCGTTGCGCTAAGCGATACCATCAGAATTCTGGATGGCGCTCGCAACTCGGTGCTTCCCGTCGGCTCCGACCCATTTTATCAACCATACCAAATCGACGCCAGCATCGAGTTTAACTGGAGTACCAGCGTAGCTGCCTATACTGGCGATGCGCCGTATGGCTGGTATAAAAACCAGCCCTTTGCCCCGTTCTATCTGACGGAGTACAAGTTCAATGAAGAATCTCTGGGGCTCAGCAACAACAGAACAAAAGCGCTGAACTGTACGATCAACAAGGGCGAAACGGTCAACATCTCCCTGCAGTCTACCACGCAAAACAGAGGGGATCAGCAGTACTGGCTGCCCTTCCGACTGTATATGAAAAGTGTACAGGGCGAAATCCAAAATTCCTGGGCCACCACCAAGAACAGCAACGTCACCGCCAGGCTGGTGGACACGGACGCCCCCACCATTCAAAGCGTCACGGCTCCGGCGGGAACCTATGCCAGCGGACAGCACGTGCCCATCACAGTTACCTTTAACGAGTTCGTGAATCTTAGCAACGCCACCGTGACCATCAATGGCAAAGTGTATAGCGCCGCTGAGCTTTCCATGAACAACTACGGCGTCACGGCAATGCTCTGGTACCCAGTGCAGGATGCGGATGACACCACGGTCACCGTCAATGGTATGACCGGTGTGGAAGATGTTTTCGGTCATACGCTGGATACCTCACTCTATCCAAGCAACTCGATTGCCGACGTTACGCTGAAGAGCGTCTTGATGCGCAACGCCCCCACCGCACTGACCGCCGACTACGACAACGGCAAGGCATCGTTCACGATGAACGCCAACATGGAGCAGGTCTACAAGACCGTATACAGCAATTATCACACCCCGGCAGGCACAGACCCGAAGGAAGCCCCGTTCCGCCTCGAGCTGAGGTACGACTCTGCGGGTGAACCAATCCATCTGCAGGTCTATCTGGACACAGAGAAGGAAGCCTTCACCATTAGCGACTATGCAATCGCACCCTCTGCTTTCGATCGCACCTACACGGTGACGCTGCAGGCCAACGAGGGCACGAAAGCCGATCCTGACTGGGTGAATGTTCTTCCCCTGACCCGGCAGTTCACGGTGGCAAAGAAAGTTTCCGCGCACACGGTGAAGGTCTTCCCGGAAGCGAATGACGCCGACTATACGATTTCCCTCGCCGATTCCACCCGCCCCACGCTTCAGGCCAAGGTTTTGGGGAAAAACGGTGAGCAGGCCAGCTACATCACCGGTAAATGGAGCAGCAGTGACCTGGACATTGCCACCATCGACGAGGATACCGGCCTTGTTGCCACCACAGGAACCAAGGTGGGAACCGTCACCTTTACCTTTACGGCGGACAACGGGACTGAGGACACTGCCGATGATGTGACGGGCAAGTCAAAGCCCTATACCGTGACGGCAGGCGATTCCCTGGCACTGGTGATTCCCGGCGGCGCGTCCATCGTGACGCGGGTAAATCAGCCCGCCACCGTGCTGTGGAGCTCCAACGCCGCGCTGATGGCACCGAACAAAGAGTTCAATTACAGGATCGACCTGTATGAGGGCAACTACGCGAATGAGGCGGCGTTGAGCGGCCTCAATCCCGTTGCGACTTATACCGCCGGCAAGGATAAAAACAGCGTGCGGATCGAGGAGAATGTGCTCTCCAAGCTCTCCAACGGCAATATCCCTGCCTACACGGTATTGGTCTCCATGCCGCACCCCAACGCCGGGAGTGAGGACATCCGCCTGTCGGCACTTGCCTGGATCATCGTGCAGGCACCACCTGCCACGGCCAAGCTGACACCGCCCCAGAGCATTTACCTCAAGGATACCGACGGCGCCGTCAATATCGACTGGTCGGTGGAAAATGCCACTACCGGCGCCTCTCAACAGCCCACGCTGACCATTACCCGGGTCACAGAGGACAACAACACCCATGAGGTGGCCAGTGAGCGCCTATCCGGTATCTCCGGAAGCTACTCCCTGCCATTACAGCGTGTGAAAGCCGGCAATCTAAAGGACACCTATCAAGTGGTTTTGAGCGTGGAGAATCCTGGTGAGGAATCTCCCAGCACCGACTCCTTCCCCCTGTATGTCTACGATGCCGACGCACTGAAGGTGCAGAACGACAAAGGAGAAACGATTTCTAAGCTGACCATGGACAATACCTCCAAGGTCAGCGGCAGCCTGCCCACCGTTACAGCTGAAATTTTGCAGCTGCGCCAGGAGTTGGGGCTGATCGAGTACATAGGCATCAACTATGACGAGTACGGATGGAACTCCTTTAAAGACGGCATCCGGTGGCTCTCCAGCAACAACAATGCCATTTCCGTCAACTACAAGCAGGGCGGACTGTATGAGGACATCAGAAACTTCTCCTTTGATTCCTACCTTCCCGAAACCAAAATGGCGCTGTCCGGCTTGGCCAACGGCACCGCAACCGTCACGGCTACCCATGCCGCCACGGGCATGAGCGCCGCCGTACAGGTGACAGCGAAAACGCTGCAAGATAAGTTCTATCTCTTCCAGCTGACGCCTGCAGCGGAAACTACGCTGCAATACACCGACGGCACAGGTGTGCCCAAAACGGTCACGACCAACAGTGATGGCGTGCTGGCGCTTTACGAACCCAACGGAATCGCCAGTGAGGTGTCTCTGCGGTCCGGCTCCGGCGCGGATATTTATCTGGGCACCATCTATAAAGAAAATCTGCGTTCCGGCGAGCGGGATGCCACAAAACTGCAGCTTTATCCCTTGAATACCTTCAGCCTTCGGCGAGTCGCCCGGGCATCTGTGACGCTCATCACGCCGGGCGGCGATCCGCTGGCGAACAAGACGGTGACAGTTCGTGGCGGCGTTTATAAAAACGGAGGCTACTGCCAGACAGCTCTGCTGGGCTCCAGGGCAGGAGCACTTGTCAGCGGCATCACCGGCGACACCTATACCACGGATGCGGCGGGAAATATAACCGTCTATCTGGATTCCACCCAGTTCTGGTCGGACGAAAAGGGCGAGAGCAGCACCACGGCGCTTTCCGCTCTGGATCAGCTGGAGTACATTCTGGAGATCAGCGCAATTGACGGCGACAAGTACTATCCACTGCTGCTGACCGTCAACGGCAAGCTGGGCGTGGACGATGTAATGCGCACCGCAGAGGGCGTTGTCTCTCTGGAGCGCGTGCCGACGGGGGAGGAAAATAAACCCTTCATTGTGGCGCAAAGTGTTGATTACGGTCTTGCCAACGGTCAGAAGGTGGATGTCCGCAGCTCGACCGGGAAGATTGGCCCTAACAGCAGCTTCAAAACAGCAAGCCTGCACACCACCATGTTCCTCTGGGGCGAGAAGATTGCCAACGCGCGGAATTACAGTCTCAAGCTGGCGGACGAATACGGCGTTATTCCTGCCGCCCAGAGCAGCAGTACCAAGCAGTATCCCTTCTCATCCATCCCCGTAGCGGAAAACGATCTGACTCTCACCGAGACCACCATGACTACCTCTGGATGGATCGCTGACGGCAAGGATGTGGGTATAAAAACGCAGCTGCGCCTGAACGGCAGCCTGCTACAGGAGAAAATAATGCCCTTCCGGGTCGTTGATCTGACCCGAGTGCCCAAGGTGACAGAGGATGACCGCGTCACCGGTATTCTGGCGACGATGAAGGACTCCAGTGGAGTGAATCAAGTCGACTTTGGCGGAGTGGGCGGTAGTAACATTCTCAAGGTGCTGACCGGACGGCTGGATGATCTGAGCGGTCCGGTGGACACTTCCGTGTTCAAAATGATCATCACCCCCAGCGAAGATCCCTCCGTGTTCCGTGCCATGATTTGGGCCGGGTACAACACGCTGGAGATGGAGGACATGGACTATTCCGAGGACGGCGTGGCGTTGGGTGCGAATGTGCTGACGCAGAACCTGGAAGTGGGTGTGCCCGGGACCGGGGATCTGAGCCAGATGGCCCAGGGCACCTATGATCCCAAGGGGGACTACAAAACCAACTCCTTGGCCGACAATGTCACCAGCACGGATCTCAACTTGCAGTTGGAGGGCTTTTACGAAGCGGAGATCCGCTATAACGCCGAAAAAAAGGAGTGGGAGGTTTTCACCGTAGGCGGCGGCTTTACCTCCGGCGTTGGCGTGGGCTTCTCCTTCAGCGTGAACGCCATGGCTGGCCCCGTGCCGTTGACAGCAACCTTTGAGCTGGGCGGTGCCATTCAGCTGGATTTCCGTACCGCAGTGCGCTACGGCCAGCAGGGACAGGGCACAGAGCTTGCCTGGAGCGATCCCACGGCCACGGCAGTGAATGACTTTTTGACCACGCTGCGTATCAACGCCTATGTCCACGCGTTTGGCGGCATTGGCTTTGACTATTCGATCGTGGCGCTGAAGATCGGCCTATTCGGCAATTTGGATGTGGACAGTCAGAATAAGTTCCTTTCCCGCACCTATCTTGCCGACGAGACAAAGCGCCAGATCAACGGTCAGGCCCTGGGGATTCAAAGCGAAGTGGGAATCAAATTTGTGGCCACCTTCCTGTTTATCTCCTACGAGGCGGTGATCGCCTCCGGAACCCTTGGAGCCACCAGGACTTTTAATGACTGGAAAACAATCGACGACTACTGGAATAGCGCCACCAGTGGGCTGAGCCTTGCCTCGCTGCGGATGGCGGCGGCCCAGAGCGGAATGCAGGTGGCTTCTGCCAGTGCGACGCTCCAAAGCCGGGACTATCTGGAGCAATATGCCCGTACTTGGGGCCAGCCCCAGCGGTGGATGATGCTGTTCTCTCTGAACTCCACCAATGGGCTGCAAAACATCCAGTCCAATGCCAACCCCACATCCTATCCACAGCTCAGCGATGACGGGAAGGTATTGGCCTACATCAACGACGGCAACAGCAGCAGTATTTACAACAGCCGGGCACATTTCTCCACCCTCAAGGGCGGCGTCTATTCTACCTCCAGCCAAATTGACGATCCCACAGGGTTCCCCGGCTACGGCGACACGAGCGTTTCTCTGTCCGGCACTGGCAGCTTCGCGGCGGCGGCTTGGGTTCGCATGGGCACCGACCTGCCGGGTAAAAATGCCGGTGATCCCGTGACATTGGAAGAGCAAAACCTGCTGATGAACAGCACGGAGATCGTAGTGTCCGTCTGTAACGGCTCAACCTGGACATCCACCCGCCTAACCAACGACGGCACGCCGGATCTGGCCCCAGCCACGGCAGTGGGCGGCGACGGCAAAGCCATCGTGTTCTGGCGCAACGTCTACACCCCCGATCCCGGTACGCAGGGCAGCAACAACCTGCTGAACTTCACGACCAGAGATTGTATCATGTACAGTTGCTATGACAGCACTAACGGCACCTGGAGCAAGGCAAAAATGCTTTATAACGGTGCTACTGGCAGCGTGAAGGCACTGCAGGCGGCCATGCTGCCCGACGGAACCGCTATGGCGGTTTACTCGCTGGACCGCAGCGAAACCGGAGATACCTCCGACTACGAGATTGCCTATTGTACCGTGGCTGCTAACGGAACTCCCGGTACAGCCATGCTGGCAACCCGTGACAGCAATCTTGACGAAAACCCCCAGGTCGTTGCAGCCAACTTCGGCAGCGGGGATGACCGATTTGTCATCGGTTGGCACAGTGTCCGAGACGGCAGCAGCGATATTCAGCTGTTGGCTGTGGACGGCAGCGGCACCATGTCCAACAGTTTCCCCGGCTCTCTGTCTGCCCTGACCAGCAGCGGCAACGCCGTCGTGGGCGGAGACTTCCGCTTCGCTTCCCTCAGCGGGGATCATCGCAGCCGCAATGATCTTACCATCGTCTGGAATGAGACTGTCAATGACGCCAACGGCGCGGTAGATCACGGCATTTTGAAGGCGGCCAAGCTGCGCTATGCCACAAATACCTACACTCTGTCCGCACCATTGGAACTGGCAGAGCTGCCGGATCGCACGCTGGCTGACCACTTTGATGCCTATGTCAGCGGCACCAATCAGGTGCAGGCCGCCATTCAGGCCACCCGGTATGACGATGAAAACCCGCAGGTAATCGGCGGCGTGACCGTTCCGGGTGAGGAAACGATCCTCTATACCGCTACTTCTGATTTTGTCACCGATGCGGTGGCAGTGGAACAGATCGGTGTGGATTATGCAACGCTGGCGTTGAACAGCCTGACACCCATTCACTTTACCATCCGCAACACCGGGCTGAACGATGTGACAAACCTAACGGTCAGCCTTGGCAGCGGGGAAACCGCTACCCTTACGGAAAAACTGCTGCCCAATGAAAGCACCACCCTTACCGTCTGGCACCATGTGAAGGACCGCGTGACCAACCCGCGCTATACCATCACCGCCACCGGCATCAACGAAAACGGCACAGTGTATCTGGATTATCCCGACATTGGCATCTCGCAAATGGAAGTGATTGCGGAGAGCGCCGGCAAGCGCACGGTGCGCATGACCCTCTATAATTCCTCTGCCGCCACGCTGGCCGGCGGAAAGAACCGCGAGGTGAAGCTTGCGTTCTATGCGGATGATCTGCATACCAAGCCTGCAGAGGTAGCCTGCACCACAAACGGCGTATCGGTTAGCGGTAATGAAATCACCGTTTCCGGAGACAGCGCCCTCGCCCGCATCGATCAGGGAACCTTTACACTGGACCTGACCTATGATCTGGGCAGGTATATGACATCCATTGGCAAAACCGAGATCCCCAATGTGGGTACCTATCTGTACGCCGAGGCGTGGGCGGAAGGCCAGATCGGTGGAACGGGAGGCAATCAGCGCCTCCCGGAGTATGACGGCAGTGACAGCGAGGCCAGCGTCCATATGACCGGCGCACTGGCCCGCACCGGAGAGCAGCTGACGATGGATGTGACACAGGGGAACGACGGCAACGGTCACAGCACCGCCGCCATTACCCTGCGCAACAACTGCCTGCAGTCTCAGACTAGCGCAGAGCTGGTGGCCACGCTGCTGGATGCTGCCGGGACCGTTCTGGAAACGAAAAAGACCAGTATTGGCGGTGCCATCTCCGGGGAAACCTTCCAGGCGGAAAACGTCACCTTCTCCCGGCTTGGCACCCGCGTAGTGGTGCGAGCCGCAGTGCCCGGTAATGACCTTCTGACCTTTGAAGGTCTGGCAGTGGGGCTCGGCGATTTTACCGCCAACGGAACGAACTATACCTATACGCTGCAAAATGATAGCGGAGCAACATCTACGCTAGTCACAGCGGTGTCTGGAAACGGAGAGCCCGTGAGCATCAACGGACAGGCTCTGTCCACCGGCGGCAGCGCAACCGTTGCCATCCCCAACAGCGGCACAACCGACATTGTCGTGGAGATCGGCACTAAAACCTACACGCTGACGATTCTGCGCAATAGCGGCACAGGCGGCGAAGCGACCAGCTACACGCTGACCTTCGACACCAACGGCGGCAGCGCCATCGCGCCTATCACCCAGGACTACGGCACTGCCATCACCGCCCCCGCCGATCCCACCAAGACTGGCTACACGTTTGCGGGGTGGACCCCGGCCATCCCCACCACCATGCCCGCCGAAAACCTGACCGTCACGGCTCAGTGGCGCTACAATGGCGGTGGAAGCAGCGGCTACAGCTACTACACCATCAAGGCAACTGCCGGGGCGGGCGGCTCTATTTCTCCCACCGGCAGCGTCAGCGTCCGTGAGGGCAGAGATCAGACCTTTACCATCACCCCAGATAAGGGCTATGCCGTCTCCAACGTCAAGATCGACGGCAAGAGCATCGGCGCGGTGAAGTCCTACACCTTTGAGAATGTCAGCAGAACCCATACCATCGAGGTCATCTTTATGAAAGCCAACGGCAACCCCCAGACCGGCGTGTTTGTGGATGTAGCCACCGGCAGCTATTATGAGGACGCTGTGGATTGGGCGGTGGAGAACGGCATTACGCAGGGAACCGATGATACCCATTTCGTCCCGGACGGCATCTGCACCCGTGCGCAGGCCGTGGCCTTCCTGTGGCGTGCCGCTGGCAGTCCCAAGCCCGAAACCTGCACCATGCCCTTCGCCGACGTCCCCGCGGGCAGCTATTATTACGACGCTGTGCTGTGGGCGGTGGAGAACGGCATCGCCAAGGGTACCAGCGACACCACGTTCAGCCCCAACATGACCTGCTCCCGCGCCCAAATCGTCACCTTCCTGTGGCGTTCTGAGAAGTCTCCGGCAGCGGGTACAGCCAATCCCTTTGCCGATGTGAAATCCACCGCCTACTATGCCGACGCGGTACTGTGGGCAGTCAAGGAGAACATCGCCAAGGGAACCACCAACACCACATTCAGCCCCGACGCGGATTGCACCAGAGCGCAGATCGTGACCTTCCTCTGGCGCTGCAAGAAGTGAACGGCTGACATACGGCTAAACATCAAAGCCGCTGGCATGACCCCATAAGCGAACATCGGACAGCGCAGTGGACGGGCATCTCGCCCTGAAGCTGCGCTGTTCTCTTTTCGCTGCGAGAAACAAATCAATGACATTTTGAGCTGCGCCGCTATCCAAGCGCGGCAAGGAGACAGCATTATGAAAAGAATCACAAGAATCATTCGTCCGATCATCTGCATAGTTGTCCTTCTCGTTGCTATGACCACGGCAGTCAGGGGCTGCTATCAGAGAGAGACAGAGCCTATCGACATTCCCGGCACATCTGCGCCTCAGCCATCAGCGCCTCTCGCGGGCGAAGTTATCCCCTCGGTGGACAGGCAGACAGAGTTGGCGGAAGCCAGAGCGAAGAATCCCGACACCGTGGCGTGGCTGTATATCCCCGGTGCGGAGGTGGACGACCCTGTGATGCAGGCGGAGGACAACGGCTATTACCTAAAGCTGGATGAAAACGGTGAGTACGCCATGTGGGGCTGTTATTATGCCCATTGTGAAAACGAAATCGGCGGCAGGGATAAGCTGGACAAAAACACCACCATTTTCGGTCACTCCGCCAGCAACTGCGACCCGGACGGTGTGCGGTTCACCAAGCTCTACCGTTATATGGACGCAGACTTTGTAAAGGAGCATCCGTATATCTATCTCTCTGTGGATGGTGAGGACATGATCTTTCAGATCACCGCACTGTTCGTCACGGATATTGGTTTTGACTATATTGCGCCTGATCCCACGGGAGATGATCTGACCAGCTTCTTTGAGACGATTGCGCGGAAAAACTGGCTTGACTTTGATGGCGTGACCTTCTCCGAGGAAGATACTGTTCTGACCCTCTCCACCTGCTGCCGGAAGTATGACAAGGCCAACA
>OKZN01000418.1_pt1 | contig 10877 bp, 7 predicted proteins | sample 1609111 | NCBI WGS metagenome assembly OKZN01 (sample SAMN02675048, study PRJEB24791) | human gut metagenome, SKBSTL034 | isolation source: stool | host: Homo sapiens | place: USA
GCCATCTAAAACCATCTTTTGCGTTCCGTAATTATCTAAAATCCAAATCATTATATCACTGAAAGAATCACATTCCCAAATATCTCTATCATATATCGGTAGCATTTCTGCAATTCTTACAGGAGCTTCATTAGGATATTTGATACACATTTGCTTAATTCTTTCATTTCCAACTTTAAACAATGCACCGGCACCAAAACCAATTCCTGATCCCAACTCATTTTTCACCTGAAGAAAGAAAGCCAAATATTCATCACTTACAAACGCAGATTCAAAATCGTCCCAAATTTCATCTGTATATTTTTCTAACAAGATGCTATATAATCCTTCAAAATTAGAATGCAAAAAGTCATGGTTAAAGCCTTCGATTAGCTTTACATTCATTTTCTTTGCCAAATCAACATCATGAATCTTTTCAAACACTGATATAACATATCTGGTGAACTCATAATTCAAGTGAGGGTTATCATCGTTTATTGGATAATCCAAAATTAATTGTTTAATAAACCCAACATGTTCTTTCAAGTCCTCTTCATCACACATAAATGTAAATCTGATTAAAGCATCAAGTAATCGTACAGAGACATCAGAAAACGATTCATATATGAAATTGAGTATTCTAAATAATTCTGTGTGGGTATTAATAGCAACATTATTCAAATAGACATCAATAAGATAGTCTTTATCTATATTTCCCTTATCAGCCTGAGAGGCCAAGTCTTTAATGATGCTCAATTGTGCGTCCTCACATTTTGCAGACAGTCCAATATACCATTTAACATAACCTTTAGCGAAAAGTAAGTTTCGAAATTGAATAGTTTCCTTCCTTTTCCTTGCTGCATAGCACATACTACTAATAAAGGACGGCATATTGCCATCATCAGAATAGTTTCCAAGATATGTAACACACGTATCCCAAAGTGCCTTTAAGTCTTCATCAGTAATTATTTCAGCAACATTCAAGAAAAAGGCATGTTCAATGAACAAATTCACGTCAGAAAGCCTCTTTAACTCTTCAATATCTACAAACACCCTATCGACAACAAATTTCTTTGCTACAGGTAGCAACATTTCTTTAGCTTTATCAAAATGACTAATAGCCGCAGTTCCTTTATCTTCATTGTAAAGTGCATTTTGGGTTTCCTTTAACAATGATGAGAAATAACAAGGTCTGATTTTTTGGAGATATACACGTATTTCAGATTGCTTTTCTGCAGCATATCTTCTAAACAAATGGTTACGTCTATCTCTTAATAATCTATTGTATAGTTCCGTAAAATCTTCACGTTTTGTCCTCAAAGACTCGACTAAAGGAACAAAAAGAGTATCAAAGTAGCCATCTGATATCCATGACCAAGAATGTTCTAATACCAATTTGTATATTGGTTCTTGGCTTTCTTCATTTTCTGTCAACACTTGCTCGACCAAGTCTCTACATGCATACCAATAATTCAAAACCTCTTGACGTGTTGGGACATAATCCTGTTTTTCTTCTAAGCCAAAATGCGCAGCACTACCAGTTCTGCTGAAACTATGTGAAGCAAAAGCACTATTCAATGCCTGCAATACAATTGACATATATTCGCCTTCTCTGCCATATAGAGTTTTCAACAAATCAATGCGCTGTGTTAAACTTGCTTCTGTACCAGGCAGCATAACATGAAATAACTGTAAAAATTGCCCCGATGCATTATTTCCATAATTTTCATTTTCAGCAAGCATTAGTTGAGCTAGCACCATAGAAGATTTTTGAAAACTATCTTTGTCAAAGCATAATTTTTCCAATGCCCAAACATAGTTTCTCCTGACATCTCCCTTAATATTTTCTTTCAACCATTCTGTATTCTTATTATTGAACAATGTATATAGGCAGTCTGACACTGCTTTTGGGTTCACTGATGACATTGCGAGAAAGAGGCGTGAACCCATTTCAGAACAGGCAACTTTCTCATTGGCAAAAGGGCCATACATAGAATCTGTCAATCTTGCAATAAAATCATTCGCAAGTGGCAAATCCCTCATATATTCTATACGCTTTGCCATGCTATCAACCAATAAGCGATGCGCACTAGGACTTTCATTTTTTAAGGTGTTAAAATCTTCGAGTAACAGTTCTACATCATCTTCGTCTAATCCAACAAACCATTCCTTTGCCAAATAAACTGCAAGAGGAAAAGGTCGCACATTAAGCAAACTTCCTGTATCTTCAATTAACGTCGGTGTAAATTGAGCCTTTGTTTCATTTACCTTTCTTTTTCGCAATGGAAACGAAGTACTTTCTAATGGCATAATAATCTCATTTCTGATGATGAATTCATATGCTGAACGATTAAATCGAATTAATGGAAATGGCTGAAACAAACTTAATGCTTTTAAAATACTGCGTTGAGAGTTTTCTTTATCCTCAGGGAACTTCAATAATTTTGTTACAAGTTCTTCTGCCTGCTCTAATCTAACATGCTTTCCATTGCGATAAGTATCCACTAACTCATATGCCATTGCGGGAAATCCATCTGCAATTTTCTTTACTTCTTCGCGTAGAGTTGATTTTTCCTGCCCAACAATGTTTTGATCTATATAATTAGCAACTTCTTTTTTTAGTATTAATGAGTCTAGTTTAATGATTGTAACATTAGTTGTATTCGTAACTTCATAATATTCATTAGTTGCAAAAATTACCTTAATATTTGTCGGTATTTTTCTACGAATATCCTCATATAAGTTCAAGCTACAATTATCTATAATGATAACGGCTTCATTATTACCAATATCTGAAACGAGTGATAGAAAACCATCAATCACCTTATTTCTACTTTCATCCGATAATTCAGTATAGTAGTGATTTGGATGTATTTGGCCATCATTGTATGTCTCATAAATCATTCGGGTTTTTCCGAGACCAGACAATGCAGCAAGAAGAACGATGCGATTATTTGAATCTTTTAGTTGTTCTCGTTTTTGCTTCATCTGCTCATTGTCTAGAATGGCATAATTCTTTTTAAAACTACACAGCCATTTATCCAACGGCATAAACAACTTCTTTGTGGAATCTTCTAATCTCTTGGTTCCATCAATACCATAGTTCTTATCCAAAATGAATTTTTCATCCACATCCTGATGATAAGGTGTTACATCCATATATCTTGCATTTTCATTAAAATCCAAAATAGTAAAGCCGTTTTTATACTTTGGATCTTCCTTATGAAGATTATCATATAAGTTTCCTGCTGCTACAGAAATAAAAATACATCCCTTATCATCATTCTCATATTTTGCCTTCATTCCATGAGTATGTCCCACCGCAAAAATATCATAATGTGCATGAAGGATATCACTTACATTTCTGCTTTCATTTTCTTCTAGAAAATTATAATGATGATGCGCTATAGCTATTTTCACATTACAGTTTCTAATCAATGGCCATGATTGGTTGATTTGAGATGTACCAATTTTAATCATTCCTTTATCTGCATCTCCATCGCACATCCAAGCCGAATTTAGAAGAGAAACCCCTACTTTGTGTCCATTATTTAAAGGCAAGATCAAAGTCATGTGCATCCCTCGAATATCAACCATCATGTCTTCAACCTTATGCACATTATAATACTCTCGTTGAAAGTGCAAGAAATCCTGTAACTGCGGTACAGTTGAATTTGTACAGAGGAATTCTTCTATATCATCATCACTATTTGTTTTTGGAGCAAAAGTCTTATCCTTTCGGCTTCTATCAACTTCATGGTTTCCTGGCACAAACAAAAATTGATGATAGCCGATATGCAATGACTCAACAAGAGGTTTAATGATATTCTCTTTAAATTCTTGAAAACATTCATCTAAAGATACATTAAAGTCTTTACCTCCTTTATCAATCATATCACCAGAAAATATGACTAAGTCTATATTTTCTTCTTGATTAATCTCTTGGAGTTTTTCCATCATCTGATGAAATATATCCATAGACCTTTTTCCCAAGCCATTAGGTCTAAGATGAAAATCCGAAAAATGAAGTATTCTCATAGTAATATTTTTATTATTCAAACAATTTCTTTACTGCACTCCTGAACTTATCCAAAAGGACAAGAAACATATTTCTATTAGTTTCTTGTTCTCTATTTGAATCTATTTCAGTATTTAAAGGTACATTTTCTTTATTCTCCACAAAATGATAATACGCCACTATCACTTCCCTTATCTGTGTATTGGCACATCTTCTGGCTTCTCTTGCCAAGAGTTTCACGATAACATATGCTATAGAGGTCATTATGGCCACTCCAAGAAGACCTACTATGGCATTCTTCCCCCACGAGGGAATCACTACGTCACTCCAGCCATCCAACCATTGACAAAATGTTTCACACCAACCTTTCCACACAGAGAAATACTTGAACAATATCGTTGCTGCAAGAACGAAGACTGGCGGAATCAGTCCTTCATATATAGCTCTCAGCACCCATGAACGAGAAGCAAACACAAATCTGCTTCGGCAGTCTTCATCTTGCGATTTATCCAACCTCATCCACATATAGGAATAGGCAATATTTTTATCATCTTCCATCAGTTTCTTGATAGTTTCATCTTGGAAGTTAAAGCACTGGGCTGTTTCTTGAAATTTGGATTTAAAATCCTCATCATTCGTTTTCTTATCTCCAAAGTGCTTCATCATCCAATATCGGAACTGCTTACCTGCTATCCAACTTATCATTCCTAACACGTATGCTATAACAATACATATTATTATAGATACCGTTACCTGATCTTTATGAAACACAAAACCTTTCAAGCTTGGAAACGCATATACCAACACCCCCAACATGGTTGCACCAGATACCAAGTACGACATATCGAAGATATTCAACGCCCCAGTCACTGTGTCAAATTGTTTTTGAAAATCCATTGTCTTATTTCTATTCTCCTTTTACCAGTTCAAAATCGTAAGCCTTCTTTTCCTTGTAATCCACGATTCTGTAATTCTCACCATTTTTCTTAACATTAGCAACTTCCCTCTCTGTAACATTCATAATATCAAAAGAATTTCTTGAAATACCAACTATGCGATATTGCTGATGATCGGCATAATCATAGAAGATTGTATGTCGCCCAGCCACATAGTTTTTCTTATCATATCGAAAAAAGAACAAGCGAGAATTAGTCATTGATTCAGACAAAAAAACAAAATGTTCTTTAGTCTGTTGACAATACAAGGTAAATATGCCATGCAAATCCTTTACATTCAGATATAATGCATAGCCAGCAACTATAACACTCAGATTCGCTACCGTCATATCTCAACCTCCGAATTTAAAGTATTCGCCATTTTTGATCAAATCCTCAAGAATATGCATACGTTCCGTATAACCATATCCTTTTTGCTCCAGATAGGTTGCAATACGGGCATACTCAATATAGATGTTCGTCATGAAAATACCAGGATCGTCACTTCCCACAACTATCGATGGTGTCAACATACCGTCCTCATCAAGATCATCACCAAGCCATTTTTCCAAATGATGCTCTTTGCTTTCACGATAAAAACTGATAGCTGTGTTGCTCGTCAACAGGACTTCCAAGGCTACACCTTTCATGGCAATCTTGTTGAGCACCAACTTTTGAATATGATACAGGTTTTCTGCCGTAAAAAGGCCTTTCTCAATATCCACGTCGCAAAGCCTGTCATATTCCTCCTTCACTCTCGTGTCGAAATGATACTCCTGATAAAGTCTCTTTGCAGCCGTATTCTCCTCGAACATTCTCGTCACTTTTTCCATCTCCGCAAAGTCAAACTTATCTATATGGGTGTAGCCACGAAGGATGTCACCATCATATTTTCTGAAAGCCCAGGCATCCGTCATTTCCTTGATGCTGTTGAATGTGCCATAGATTTCCTTATGCAAATCCACAATCAGATTATGAAGTTTGGGCAACAAATGTATCAAATCGTCATATTTGTTTTCATTGCCGGAAATCAAATGGTATGCAACAATCAAATCGTCCAACCATTCACCCTTTCTCATTTTCACCGTCTTTCCCATACGGTTCATCCAGAGCGAAGGTTCTATCCCTGCTGCCGTACCATGACCGATGCGGTCGCCTTGTTCCATATCCAAGAAATCCACAGCTTCCACCGTAAGTATCCGCTCAACGCCGTATTGCATATCTCAAAAAAATATTGTACCTTTGCACGGCGGCATCATTTTTCTAATTTTGAGACAAGAATACGCAATTTAGCCCTCCATCAGCACAAGCTAATGGAGGTTATACCTTAATTTGACTAAATATTAAATTCATTTTTATTGTTCCTCATCTTCCCAGAACTCAGGAAGAAGAGTATAATACTTATCCTCAGGCGTAGAATCTATGTGCTTCAACACATAACAAAGCCAACGCTCAGGATTTTTATCTAGCACCTTACATGCACCAAACAAGGAGTACATCATTGCTGCACGCTTACAGGCATCCAAGTCACGGCAGAACAAATAAGCCTTCTTACCCATCACCATGTCACGGATCAGGCGTTCGGTATCATTATTGTCCAAAGGCATGTCTGGGATGTCTATATAATTGGTCAGCTCTGTATAGTTGCGCAGCATATAGTTCAATGCCTGGTATATATTGCTGTCTTTTGGCACATCCAAGATGGCACTTGCAGCCCATAGCTTGAAGTCCTCCCATAGCGGCTCGGCATGGTCCTTCCTGAACTGTGCCTTCTCCTCGCCCTCAAGTTTCTTCTCCTTTATCATTTCCTCAACCAGGTTAATGTTCTGGTAGAAGAGAATACCTATCTTTGCTAGATTAGGATTTTCCTTCAAGGCTCGTTCCATTGGTCTTCGAGCATGAACGACACAACGACACAATATGCGACCATTTATCTTCTTCAACCAATCATAGCCAGAGTAACCATCACACATCAGCGCCACACCTTTCCAATCCTTGAGGTTGTCCATGATGTCAGCAGTGCCCCTACCATGCTTGTTTTTCGTATTAACCATGAAGATTGGGATGCCTGTCGCCACAGAACGATATTGAATCAAGTAATGATTTACCGTCTTATGCTTCTCGCAGTCCAATATCGGGAATGGAGAACCATCAGCGCCAAGCAGCAAACTGGACATTACCCGATCCTTCTGCAGATTGTAGAGAGGTTCTATCTTGTCGCATACACCCTGATGCCAGTCATCGACTGTTGAAGGAGCGAGTATCAAGCCATCCTGTTTCATCTTCTTTATCAGCCGGTTAAACGGCTGATGAAGAACATACTTATTACACTCTAACTGCGCCAACAACTCAGCGGACGCATAACTCTTCCAAAATACGTCCTCATAGCAAGGAGACTGCAAGAGCTTCTGCATTGGATCATCCTTGCGACGAACTACAGGACGACGATATGGCTGAACAAAGTAGCGTACTTTGGCTGGCACGATAAACTCCTGCACCTTGCCTTGGTAAACAATTACATATTCATCCTCATGTCCTATGTAGCCTTCAGGTCAAAGTACCTTTTCCTCCAAGCGAGGCATATCCTCCGGTATAGGATTTCGTCCATGTCCCTTCTGTTCCTTCTGGCTATTCAAAAGTTTCTTTATAGCCTTGCGCTTGCGATATTCCTCACAGAATTCACGGCACTCTTGGTAACGTTTCTTTTCCTCATCAGTGAACTCAACCGAAGCCAATACCTTATCATAGATGGTTTCACGTTCTTCCTTACTAAAGACTACCCGCTCACGCTTTTGAGTAAATATCATTCTGACAAGAGAGGCTATCTGCTCGGTCTTAGACTTGCTTTTAGCTTCAACCTTGGCCAGTTTATCCTTGATTTCATCCGTCAAAGACTCATGCGCTTCCTTTGCCGCAAGCTGATACTTCTGCAACAGTTCCTGACCTTTGGAAGAATCCTTGTCACCAAGGGCGATGAACGCCTGCATGAACATGTCAAACATATCAGCCAAACGATTCAGCGCAGTTTTCTCGAAACGGGTTTTAGCTGCAGACATCTGCTGGCGAACCTGTTCACTTACATTTTGGGCGATTGTCTCCGCTTTCTTATCTACATCAGACTCACGCTTATCCAAAGCCTTATTACGTTCCTCCAATTCCTTGGTCTTATCTGCTAATTGAGCTTCCAACTCTTTTCTGATACGTTCTTCTGCTTCAGCAACACGGCGAGCCACCTCCTCGTCAATCAAGTCTTGACGAGTAATGCGCTCCACCTGCAGGTCATGCTCTGCATGCGCTGCCCGATCATTGGCATCGGACAACTGGCCTACGGCATTGGCATATTTCTCTGCCAAAGACGTACTTTTCCCTGTATTTTGTTGCTGTTCAAACATATCGTTTACCTTATTGTTTACCATTTTTTCCTCGCATGTCGACTGGCTCCATGCACAAGTAGTACTTCAAGTCATCCGTCAACTGACAAACTCTAGCCATAAGCCTACACTGTTATACTAATGTAGGCTCGAAGCTGTTCGATACTGATGTCAGCAGGGAGAATTAGTGTCACACCATTGGGATAGCTTAATTTTAAATAAGGATTGCGGCGGTTGCGAACATTTGCAGACTCACGCATCTCCTTCGCCTCATTGTCACCGATTACAACCTCGGCGAACTTTGGCTTGCTGTTTAATTGTTTCTTGCCTTGTACCATAATTTGAATTATTTAAAATCATGGTGCAAAGGTACGAAACTTTATCTAGGCACACAATACGGCATTAACCGAATACTTACGAAGTTCTTGCAAACTTTCACGGAATCCTGAAACAGTCTGATATTCTGCTTCCGAATAATTTCCGCCATCACCATCCATTGCATCAACAGCTTCTGCTCCGGTGCCAATTCCTTTGGCAACCGCTGGATACCATGAAACAGCACACTAAGCAAAGCCTGCTTCTTGGCTATAGCATACAGCTCCTTCCAATCCACCTCCTTCAAAGAACCAGGTATTTCCTTGGCTGAACCAATGCAGAATCGCAAGAATTCAAAGAAAATCTTTTGTTGTTTCAACATAAAGCTGTACTTTTGCACGCATGAAGCAAGCCATACGCATCATATTATCCTACATAGCAGCTATCATCCTTCTTCCGATAGCCTTACTATGTAAGTTCTTCCGAAGGAAGTAATCCTACTTTTTTCGGAAAGGATCTTTGTATATTCCCAAAAGCTGCTTACCGAAGTAATAGAAGAACTGCATATCATCCACGAAGTAACGCTTGAAGAGGCGCTTTGGCTCCTTCATGCAACGATACAGCCACTCCATACCGATTTTCTGCCAAATCTTAGGCGCACGTTTCAAGGTACCAGCCTCGAAGTCGATGGTAGCACCAAGAGCCATAAACACCTTTACTCCAGGCATCTTATCACGATACTTCATAATCCACTTCTCCTGCTTAGGCGCACCAACACCGACAAGCAGTACATTTGCACCACTCTCGTTCACGATGCGAACCAACTCCTCACATTCATCCTCATGCTTCTCGAAGCCAAAGGAAGGAGAATGAGCACCAACCACCATCTGGCGCCCCACCTTTTCATTGATACGTTCCATAGCCTTGGCAGCAATACCCTCCTTGGCACCAAGCAAGAAGATCTTGCAGTCTGCATCATCCTTATGATACATATAATAAGAGGTGAAGAAGCTGGAACCAGGAATCGCTTCCTTGATTGGAGTCTTCAACAACTTACCGAACAGGTAGAGAATCTTGCTGTCACACACCACCCATTCCGACTTCTGATACACATCATAAAACTCCTTGTCTTTCTGAAGTTTAATCAGATGGTCAAGATTAGGAGTCACAAGAACACCCTCCTTCAGGTTCTCCAAGAGTTCCTGACGAGTAATGTTCTGAATATCTATATTTAATACTTTTACAGTTTCCATATTGTTAAATTTGTGGAGCAAAATGTTGGCAACAACGATATAAGAAATCGTTTAAATCATTTAGATAATTGGTCCCTGCTTCTGTTTCCATCAAAGAATTCCAACATTTATCAAATGCATCAGAATTACTTGAAGCAAGACCTAATTCTACCATTTTTTCGAATAACATATGAGAATTAGAATGAGCTATATGATATTCTAATGTAGTATCTTTGTGTACACTAGAATAAGCTTCAACCAACATTCTTTCTGGAGAACAGTTCGAATAATGAAAAAACAACAAATTCTCTGCTGGATATTGAAGTTGACCATCATGACCTTTTTTCTCTCTCATATCGCCATCTAAAATACATGCGTATCCACAATTGATACGTTCCTTCTGATATATCTTCTGTTTCGTTTTAAAATAATCATAAGTTTGAGAAGCACTACCAACTTCAACGATATTAATCATTTTATTTATCTTCGGCTTACTCACAACCAATATACCAATAGCTTTTTCTACGATTTTCCTAGAAATACTATCCTCAACATAAACATTTACTAAAGGATAGGATTCAGAATCCATTCTTGACAAAGCCTCGTTTATACTTATATTCTTTATTACCTGACTATTATTTCCTTCCTTATCAATGAAAAGACGTGATTCGGGACGAACAGAGGCCAATATCGAAGAAGAATGTGTAGTTATAATAAATTGCTTACGACATATGACAGATTCATGAAAAATGACATCCATCAACCTTCTTTGAATCTTTGGATGTAACCCTTCTTCTATTTCCTCTATCAATATTAACGAATTATTTGGAGCTTCAACAATATCCAATAACATAGAAGTTAATACATCTTCACCTGTAGCAGTATTAAAACTAGAATATTTCCCATGTTGATAACCATATATTGAAGCATCAGAATAATCTATCATTTTGCCAACTTCATATTCTTCTTCAAATATATAAGATAAATATTCTTTCAAGCCGTCACTTACATCATGCAATCTAACTCT
>OKZN01000421.1_pt1 | contig 10712 bp, 10 predicted proteins | sample 1609111 | NCBI WGS metagenome assembly OKZN01 (sample SAMN02675048, study PRJEB24791) | human gut metagenome, SKBSTL034 | isolation source: stool | host: Homo sapiens | place: USA
TGCAAGCGACAGCGTAGCAAACGCTGGGAGCCGCAACCTGGGCAATGTCACCGAAGGTGACTGAGAGGGCAAGGACGCTGCCAAAAAACAAAAGCACAGCGATAACATCAGCTCTGACAAAAGCCGATATTATCGCTGTGCAGTTGCTCTCGGAGGACGGGCTTGCCCTCTCCGTCATTGCTTCGCAATGCCACCTCTCCCAAAGGGAGAGGCGTTGGCAGGCCGGGCAGAAACGGAAGTGCCCTGCGACAGAGGGCAGAAAGGAGTTACATTGGACGAGATGAGAAAAAAGCTGCCCATCGGGCCGGAGGAGGTGGGCGAGGCGGCACAGATCTTGCAGCGGTACAAGGCAGGCAAGGCGGCGCTGGACAAGCGCTTGGTGGATAACGAGCTGTGGTTCCGGATGGGGCACTGGAAGAACTACCAGAACCCCATGATGGAGGGCAAGCCCCAGCCGTCCAGCGGGTGGCTGTTCAACTCCATCGCCAACAAGCACGCTGACGCGATGGACAACTACCCCAGCCCCAACGTCCTGCCCCGGGCCGAGGACGATGAGGCTGCGGCACAGGCGCTTTCCAGCGTTTTGCCCGTGGTGCTGGAACAGGCCGACTACGAGCAGGTGTACAGCGACACATGGTGGCGCAAGCTCAAGCAGGGCACCGGTGTCAAGGGGGTGTTCTGGGACCCGGAGCAGCGGGGCGGCGTGGGCGAGATCAGCATCCGGCCCATGAACCTGCTGATGCTCTACTGGGAGCCGGGCGTGGACGACATTCAGGCGTCGCCCCATTTCTTCTCGCTGAGTCTGGCGGACTCGAACCAGCTGGAAGAGCGCTGGCCTCAGCTGGCAGGGCACACCGCCAGCGTCCTCGATGTGCCCCGCTACATCCACGACGGCGGCCTCGACACCAGCAGCAAGAGCGTCGTGGTGGACTGGTACTACAAAAAGCTCTCGCCGGAGGGCCGGAGCGTGCTGCACTACTGCAAGTTCTGCAACGGCGTGGTGCTCTACGCCAGCGAGAACGACCCGACGCTGGCCGAACGGGGATTCTACGACCACGGCAGGTATCCTTTTGTGTTCGACCCGCTGTTCATGGAGGAGGACAGCCCGGCTGGCTTCGGGTACATCGACGTGATGAAGGAATGCCAGACCGCCATCGACCGGATGAACCACGCCATGGATGAGAACGTCCTGCTCTCGGCCCGGCAGCGGTATGTCCTGAGCGACACAGCAGGGGTCAACGAGGAGGAGCTGACCGACCTGTCCCGAGACATCATCCATGTGGCGGGGCGGCTGAACGACGACAGCTTCCGGCCGATGCAGACGGCGGGACTGCAGGGCAACAGCCTGAGCTACCGCAACAGCCGCATCGAGGAGCTGAAGGAGATCAGCGGCAACCGCGACATGACGCAGGGCGGCACTGCCGGAGGCGTCACGGCGGCTTCGGCCATCGCTGCTTTGCAGGAGGCGGGCAGCAAGCTCAGCCGGGATATGCTCAAGAGCGCTTACCGGGCATTTGCCAAGGAGTGCTACCTCATCATCGAGCTGATGCGGCAGTTCTACGACGAGGAGCGCATCTTCCGCATCACGGGAAAGGGCGGCGAGAGCGAGTTTGTCCGGTTTTCGGGCGAGGTGCTCCGCGCCCGGCCGGCGAAGGTCGTGGGCGGTGTGGAGCTGGGCAGCCGTGAGCCGGTGTTCGACATCGTGGTGAGCGCGGAGAAGAAGTCCACCTTCAGTCGTCTTTCCCAGAATGAGACGGCCAAGGAGTGCTATCAGCTGGGCTTTTTTGCCCCGGCCAACGCCGATGCGGCGCTGGCGGCACTGGAAATGATGGACTTCGAGGGCATTGAGAAGGTGCGCCAGCGGGTGCGGCAGAACGGCACCCTTGCCCGGCAGCTGGCACAGATGCAGGCTCAGATGGCCCGGCTGACGGGCCTGCTGGAAGCGCAGGAACAGCCTGCCCCGCCCAAGCTGAGCGGCCCGGCGGAGGAACTGAGCACGGCGGCGATGGCGAGGGCGATGAAGACGCAGAAAGGAGAAATGAGATGATAAAAGTGAACTATACCGAGCTGGACGGCCCGGCAGGCCCCACCTGCCGGTTGGAGGCCTCGGGCCACGCGGGCTATGCCCCCGCCGGGCAGGACATCGTGTGTGCGGGAGCAAGCACCCTGATGCAGACCCTCTGCGCCCTGCTGGCGGGCGAGGAGGGCGCCAAGAGCGGCGCATGGGACGAGCCGGACGGCCCGCGTCTGGCGGTGACGGCGGCTGCGCCCCAGAAGCCGTGGGTGGAGGGGGCCTTCGAATTCGCCAAGGCAGGCTTTGCCCTGCTGGCAGAGCGCTACCCGGACCATGTCCGCTTTGCCGACCTGAGCGGCCGGGGCGAACAGTCGATGGTGGACTTGCAGATGTTTGCAGAGGGCGGTGAAAGTGCCCCCGCCCTCAGCCACGCACAGGCCCAGCAGGCCATCGCCTCCGGCACCATGAGGGCCGACGAGGGCAGCGGGGAGACTCCGGAGGTGCCGGCGCAGACTGCACCGGAAAAGCCGGAAGAGCCGCCTGCACCACAGGAACGTCCTGCGCCGCTCCCGCCTGTCCCGGGCCTGCAGGCGGGAGAGAATGCCGTCCGTGCCCTCCACGCCCGCTGGGCCGCAGAGGAGGCGATGATCCGCCGGGACGTCCCAGGCTTCTCGCTCCGGCAGGAGCTTGCGAACCCCGAAATGCGCCGTCTGATGGAGCTGCCCGGGATGCGGATGGGTGACGCCTACCGTCTGGCCCACTACAACGACGCTCTGCGTCAGACCGCCCAGACCGTGGAGCAGGGCGTCGTGGAGCGCATCCGCCAGCGCTCGGCCCGCCCGGCGGAGAACGGCACCAGTCCCGGCGGCGCAGCCGTCACCCGCGCCGATGTGGCCAGCATGACCCGCGCCCAGCGCGAGGCGCTGGAACGCCGTGCGATGCACGGAGTGAAGATCAGTTTCTGAAGAAAACCTCTCCGATGCAGGAGGGGTAAAAAGCAAGGAAAAGAAAGGACAAATGACATGAAAAACGACAACGTGAAGATGGATCTCCAGCTCTTTGCCGACGCTTCTGCAAGCCTGCAGAACACCACCGGCACCATGACCAAGGAAATGAAGACCTTCTACGAAAAGCGCCTCATCGATCAGGCCGAGCCGCGTCTGGTGCACGATCAGTTCGCGGACTACTACCCCGTGCCCCAGAACGGCGGCAAGACCATCGAGTTCCGCAAGTACGACAGCCTGCCCAAGGCCGACACCCCGCTGACTGAGGGCGTGACCCCCAACGGTCAGGCCCTGAACGTCACCACCATCACCAGCGACCTCCACCAGTATGGCGGCTGGACCCCGCTGACCGATGTTTTGCAGATGACCGCCATCGACAACAATGTGGTGCAGGCGACCCGCGTGCTGGCCAGTCAGGCCGGCCGCACCATGGACAGCATCACCCGCGATGTGCTGGCCGGCGGCACCAATGTCATCTATGCGCCGAAGCTGGGGGAGGACGGCACCGAGACGGCCGTCACCAGCCGCAAAGCGCTGGACAAGAGCTGCACCCTGACCCCGAAGCTGTTCTTTCAGGCGGCGGCGCAGCTGGGCGCGATGAATGCTGACCCCATCGGCGACAGCTACATCGCCATCATCCACCCCTATGCGGCCTACGACCTCAAGACCTGCAAGGAGTTCATCGAGGCCCACAAGTACGCCGACCCCGAGACCATGTACCGCGGCGAGATCGGCAAGCTGGGCAACATCCGCTTTATCGAGACCAGCGAGGCGAAGATCTGGAAGGATGGCACCTGCCCGACGGGTCTGGCCGTGTTCGGTACTCTGGTGCTGGGCGCTCACGCCTACGGTGTCACCGAGCTGGAAGGCGGCGGTCTGGAGCACATCGTCAAGCAGCTGGGCTACGGCGACGACCCGCTGAACCAGCGCGCTTCCGTGGGCTGGAAGGGGATGCGTGCGGCGGAACGTCTGGTGGAACAGTATATGGTGCGTATTGAGAGCGTGTCCAGCTACTCGGGTACTGCGGCGGCGAATTAAGCCCTCTCAGTCACCTGCGGTGACAGCTCTCCCAAAAGGGGCAACGATTTCGACCGCCGCCAGCGGCGGAAACAGGGAGAAATTGTTGGGGCAGCGGCCAGCAGGATGCAAGCAACAGCGAAGCAGACGCTGGGAACCGCAACCCGGGTGCGAAGCACCCATTGGCAGGCCGGGCAGCTCTGCGCTGGACGAGAAAGGCCCGGTAAAAAACAGAAAGGGCGGGCCTCGCTTACAAGGGCAGGCCCGTGGAAAGGAGAAAGCCATGGAAGAAAAGAAGAATGTCCGCATCCGGCTGTTCAAGGACAACAGCCGCTACAAGGGCGACCTGTTCGTCAGCGTCAACGGCGTGAACTACAAGATCCGCCGGGGCGTGGAGGTGGAGGTGCCGCCTGAGGTGGCTGAGGTGCTGGAGCACAGCCAGCAGCAGGATGAGTACACCGCCGCCCGCATCGCTGCAGCAGAGACTGCGGCCCAGTAAGAGAAACGCGGCCCGGCAGAAACGGCAGAGAAAGGCCGCCGCTGCCGGGCTTTTTTGGAAAAAGCGAAAGGAGGCTTTTTATGACGGTAGGAGAAGCGATGGAGCGGGCTGAGGAACTGCGCCCGGGCAGCCGTGTCGCGGCCCGGACCCGGCAGCGGTGGCTATGCGAGGTGGACGGGATGCTGCGGGAGCGGTTCTTCCGCCCCAGCGGTGCCGACAGCCGGGAGGGCGTGGGGGCGGATCTCGCGTGGGACGACGGCCTGCGGGACGACGATGTGCTGCTGGTGCCGCCGCCCTTTGACAGTCTGTACCCCCACTACCTGTGCGCCATGACCGACGCCGCGCTGGGAGAGAACGACCGCTACGCCGGGGAGCAGGCCCAATATAACAGCATTCTGGCCGAGCTGGCCGGGTGGCTGCGGCGGAACTACCGGCCCGCACGGGGTAGTAGGTGGCGCTGGTGAAGGAGGGATGACAGATGATCCTTGCGAACCGGAACGGCCTGAAGAACACCCGGAATATGCTGCGGGTGTTCGGCGGGCTGAACGAGACGTACAGCTGCACCGAGGCGGAGTACAGCGCGGGCATCAACTTTTCGGCCCGGAACTTCCCGGCCCTGAGCACCCGTCTGCCCCGCCGGAAGCTGCGGGAGACGGCAGAGCTGAACGGGATGTATCACCTGAACGGCCTGCTGATGGTCTGCGGCACCAGACTCATCTACACCCCGGACGACCCCGACGAGCTGGAAGTGACCCTAGAGAACGCGGTGGAGGACGGAAAAAAGACGCTGGTGGGCATCGGGACAAAAATTCTGATCTTCCCGGACAAGCTGGCCTTCGACACCGTCAGCCGGGAGGTGAGCGCACTGGGGGCGGTGTGGTTGGGGGCGAACGCCAGCGTGGAGTTTGCGCCCTGCGACGCCGAGGGTAGGGTCTACGAGGTGAGCGGCAGCGGCCCTTCGGAGCCGGAAAATCCGAAGGATGGGCAGCTCTTCCTCCGGGTGGAGGACCCGGAGAAGCCATGGAGCAGCGAGAGCACGCTGGAGGTGTACAGCGAGGCGTCGGGCAACTGGTCGGCGGTGGTGCTGGACTGCTGCCGCATTTCGGCCAAGGGCGTCGGCGCAAATTTCCGGGCCGAGGACACCGTAGCCCTCAGCGGCTCGGGCGCAGAGCAGGCCGGGCAGTGGAGCGAGCTGGACGGCGACCGCATCGTCTGCGACGCCAGCGAGGACGCCCTGCGGGTCAGGGCCGACCCCGGCGGCGAGTGGTTCTATGGCCGTCTGACCCGCACCGGCGCAGCGGTGCGGTGGGTGAGTCTGGACGGCAGCGTCAGACGGGAGTTCGTCTCGGCGGAGACGGTGAGGCTGGAGCGCCGGGTGCCGGACATGGACTATCTGACCGAGTGCGACAACCGGATATGGGGCTGTTCCAGCAAGGAGAACGTCATCTACGCCTGCAAGCTGGGCGACCCGTCCAACTGGTTCTCTTACCGGGGCATCGCCGCCGACAGCTATGCTGTGACCGTGGGCAGCGACGGGGCGTTCACCGGCGCGGCCACCTGCATGGGATATGCACTTTTCTTCAAGGAGAATACCCTCCACAAGCTCTATGGCTCCAAGCCCTCGGATTTCCAGCTGAGCAGTCTGCGCTGCCGGGGCGTGGCAAAGGGCGCGGCCCGGAGCCTCTGCGTCATCAACGAGACGCTCTACTATCTCTCGCCCGACGGCGTGATGGCGTGGGATGGAAGCATCCCCACCAAGGTCTCGACGGCCCTCGACCCGGCCCGGCTGCGGAACGTGAAGTCAGCTCTGGGCGGTGCGCTGGACGGGCGGTATTACCTGCATCTCGTGCGGGGCAGCGGCGAAGCCCAGACCGTCCGGCTGCTGGTCTACGACACCGAGCGGGGCTTGTGGCAGGAGGAGGACGTCTGCTCCTACGAGATGACCGGAAGCGGCGGACAGCTCTACCTCTGGGACGGCAAGGCGGTCTGGGCGGCGGATGCGGAGCGGGAGGAGAACTGGCAGCGGGCCGACGGCCTCGAAGAGGGGGTGCGGTTCGAGCTGGTCAGCGGGGACATCGGGCTGGACCGCCCGGAAGAACAGTATCTTTCCCGGCTGACCCTCCGGCTCGAGGCCGAGGCGAAGAGCCGCTTCGAGCTGGCGGTGAGCTATGACGGCGGGGTGTGGGAGACACTGGCCCAGAGGACGGCCGACGGGCGGCACTGCTTCGACATCCCCTTCGTGCCCCGGCGGTGCGGGAGCCTGCGGCTGCGGCTGAAGGGCCGGGGGCAGATCACCCTGCGCAGCCTGACCCGGACGAGCGCCGCCGCGAGAGGCGGCATTCTGGCACAGGAGGTGAACTGATATGGCAAGTGTCACAGGACTTTCGAAGATCGGCCTGCCCCATCTGAGCGAGAACATGGACGCAGAGGATGCCCGTGCCATCCGCAACTACTTATACCAGATGCAGGAGCAGCTGCAATATGTGCTCTGCAATCTGGACGTGGAAAATATGTCGGAATCGCTGCGCACCCGGCTGAACAGCATCCAGTGAGAAAGGAGAAGCTATGAGTACCGAGAAGAAGAAAGAACAGCAGCTTTTGGAGGAGCTGAGCGCCCAGCCTGCGGCCCGGTCTTCCTACAGCACGGCAGGCCTGAGCAGCCGCAGGGAGGTGGAGAATGCGCTGGCAAAGGCGGAGTACAGCCCCAGCCAGAGTGTGACCGACGCGGCGGCCGATTTGAAGAACTGGCAGCAGAACCGCCCGGGCCAGTACGAGAGCGCCTATCAGGGCCGGATCGAAGACCTCATCGGTCAGCTGCTGGGGCGGGACAGCTTCCAGTACAGCTATGCACAGGACCCGCTCTACCGCCAGTATGCCCGACAGTACACCCAGAACGCCCGCAATGCCAGCGCAGATGCCGCCGCACAGGCAGCGGCCCTGACCGGCGGCTACGGTTCGAGCTATGCGGTCAGCGCGGCGCAGCAGGCGTATCAGCAGCAGATGGGTGCCCTGAACGATGCTTTGCCCTCCCTCTACCGGCTGGCGCTGGACACCTACAACAGCGAGGGCGACGATGTCGTGACCCGAATCGACCAGCTCAATGCGCAGGAACAGAACGCACAGGCGCGGTATAATGCGGAGCTGTCGGACTACTATAGTCAGCTCGACCGGAAGGGCAGCGCCTACAACGCCGCCTATGAGCAGGACTATGGCCGCTATCAGGATTATCTGGGTCGGCTGGACACCCTCTACGGCTATTACTCCGCGCAGGAACAGCAGGCGCGTGCCAAACGTCAGCAGGCATTCAGCAATGTGCTGAGTGTTCTGGGCGTCATCGGCGACGCGGTGCAGCTGGCCATCACCGGCACCACCGGCATCGGCTCGCTGATGGGTAGTCTGGCGAATACCGGCTACAATATGTACGCCAAGGACCGCGCCTATGAGGCCGAGCGTGCTGATGCTGCGTGGAGCCAGCAGATGCAGGAGAACCAGCGGCAGGACAGTCTGGCCCAGCAGAAGTACAAGAACGAGCTGGCCGAGCGGCAGTATCAGGACACCCTGCGTCAGCAGGAGTTCAACAACAATGTCACCAGCGAGAAGCTGAACATTGCCAAGGGCGAGTGGGCGCTCAAGCAGTCCAAGGCGGCCCAGAGCGCCCAGCAGGCCGCGGCAAATGCCGGGGCAAAGAGTGCGGGCGTCTCGGGCGGGGAGCCGGTGCTGACTTTGGGCGGCACGGTCGTGCCCTACAGCGCCGCACGCCTCTATCGTCAGGGCAGGAGCGACACGGCCATCCGGAGCGAGCTGCTGAAGGAGGGCTACTCCAACGAAGAGATCCAGAATATCCTGAAGCAGCTGGGAAGCTGAGGAAACGAAAAAAGGCCGCAGCACGGAACACGGAAGGGTGTTCTGGGCTGCGGCCTTGGTCTGGTTTGGGATGTTCTGGAGCTGTTTATAAAGTGGAGGAGGGAAGCGGCCTACGAGTTGCGCTTGCTGATTTTTCCGCAACCCCTTGGCGGGGCCTTGAAAAATCAGAGCGCTGCCCCAGCCTCGCCTCCCTGTTTCCGCCGCAGGCGGCGGTCGGCTCCGCTGCTGTTCTCGTCCCACTGGACGCCCCACGGAGTTACCACGGTAGACATTCCTACAGGTTGGTTCGAGTCCCACTGGGCACCCCACGGAGCTACCACAGTAGACATTCCTACAGATTGGAACCCGCGGGCTAAGCGACAGCCCACTGGGCTGATCGCTTACCTCGCCTGCGGCGAGGCCGCCCTGTTCTCGTCCCACTGGGCACCTAAAAGAAAAAGTCCGCTGCATTGCAGCGGACTTTTTAGTGGGGTGCCCAGTGGGACTCGAACCCACGGTCTCCAGATCCACAATCTGGCGCGTTAACCGACTACGCTATGGGCACCACATCAATGCGCCCGAAGGGACTCGAACCCCCGGCCCACTGCTTAGAAGGCAGTTGCTCTATCCACCTGAGCTACGGGCGCACGTTGTTATCCCATTGGGTTCTGATATGGTTCGCAGCTGTGAGTCGAAGCACGCTGCGAGAAGTATAATACCATAGCCCCGGGGTTCTGTCAAGGGAAAATCAAAACTTTTTTGCACTTTCTTCAAAAACTGCCTCACAGCAGCCACATCCCTGCGAAGCCGAAGGCCAGCCCGAAGGCTGCGCCGGCCAGCACATCCCGGATGAAATGCACCCCGGACAGCACCCGCAGCAGACAGATGAGGGCGGCGATGGCCAGCATCCCGACGCCGACGGCGGGGTAGAAGTAGAGCCACACCATCCCAAGGACGGCGGCGCTCAGAGCGTGGCGGGAGGGGCAGGAATTGCCGCGGGTGCTCTTCGGGACGAGGGGGACAAAGCCTGGCTGCTCATAAGGGCGGGGAAAGTTGAGTCTGGCCCGCAGGAGGGTGCCCATCCAGAACGCCAGCCCCGGCACAAGGATGGCCCGGGCGATGACCTGCATAAAATCAAGAGCGCCGCCGCCCCGCCCGACACGGAGCATCGCAAACCACCGGAGGTTGAGCAGCAGAAGGAGCGCCGGATAGCAGACGAAGGGCACGAGGGGGAGCCAGCGGTTGAGCAGGATGATGCCCTCCCGGAGGGCGGGATGCCCCTCGAGCCAGTCGGTCAGCTTCTTGTATCGTTCCGGTGTCATGGTGCTTCCTCCCTGAGAAGATCAGTCAAAGCAGGTGTTGAGGTAGTTTTCCACATCAAAAGGCTCAGGCGTGGAGTCCTTGCGCAGGTAGAGGGGGTGATGGGGGTGGCCCTTCTTGCTGCGGGGGCCGAAGGTCACCCACGGGATGTCGCGCTCCCGCGTCAGGGCCACCATCTCCCGCATCAGGCCGGGCAGATAGGCCCGCTTTTCGATGAGGGTGCCCCATGCAGCCCACATGGTGGGCTCGGTCTGGGCCAGCACGGCCCGCAGCCAGCGGAGGTTCTCGTCGCAGAGGGCACGATCGGGGGTCTTGTCCATATCGTTGGGGTTCGTGGCCCGCTGGGGGTAGACGTTGAACATGATCCAGCTGTCGAAGCCGTTGGCACTGGCCAGACGCTCCACGCTCTTCAGGGTGGGGTCCAGCGCGCCGGGCTGGGCGGTGCTGGGGTTGATGCCGATGCAGACCAGCGGGCGGCGGCCCACCCGGCCCAGCACATAGCGGTAGGGCTGGTAGGTGTGCGGCTCGTAGTACCAGATGCCGCCGGGGTATTCGCCGGCTTCCAGCCGGGGGAGAGTGTCACAAAGCATAGATTACCTCGCAAAAAATGGATGTTTCCTTTATCGTACCTTAAAATTTGCGGGAAAGCAACACCTTGCGGCGAGAAAGTCTCCCATATTTTTGATTTTCATGCTATACTAATCCTGTGAAGCTATCCCTCTTCATTTGCTGAAAAAGCAGAAGGAGTTTTATCTATGATGGAAGATTACCGCAGCGCCCTGCGTGCAGGCCAGCGTGCCTACCGGGCCAGCGTGGCCCGGGGCCAGTCGCCCTATCTCGCGGTGCTGGACGAGATCATTGCCGACGCAGACATCGTGGCGCAGGAGCCTCTGGGGCTGGTGGACATCCCGGCCGAGAGCATCGTGGGCACCAAGACCGCCGGACGCCACACCGCCTTTGCCTCCAATTTCATGCCTCTTCTGGACGACGACACCGAGTTTGCAGTCAAGTGGTC
>OKZN01000422.1_pt1 | contig 10692 bp, 9 predicted proteins | sample 1609111 | NCBI WGS metagenome assembly OKZN01 (sample SAMN02675048, study PRJEB24791) | human gut metagenome, SKBSTL034 | isolation source: stool | host: Homo sapiens | place: USA
CTGACCGTCACCCTGCGTTCGCTCGAAGCGGACGGGCTGGTCCACAGAGAGGTCTATCCCGAAGTGCCGCCCCGTGTCGAGTATCGTTTGACCGATTCCGGGGGCGATCTGATGCCGTATCTGAACAGTCTGGTGGAGTGGGCGTTGAAGAACACGCCGGCCATTTTGGAACGGCGTGCGCAGGCGGTGCGGGCGAAGTGATTTGCCGGAGGTATAAAACAAGTGTTTGCAGCGGGCTCGGATGCCGTGCTGCAAACACTTGTTTATCGGTAGGGGAGGCTTTTCCTACAAGCTGTCTCCGAAATCCTTGCGGAATTTCTCCATCAGGCGTGCCGGCCAGTCGGTGGTCGGTTCCAGACCGCCCATGAAGAAACGGAGCACGGGCGGCTCGTAGGTGAAGCGCAGACCGCCGATCAGGTGACGGTTCTCGTAGAGCCACTCCAGACGGTCGATGACGTATTTGATCTGGGAAAGCGTGAATACGCGGCGCGGGCAGGCGAGGCGTACCAGCTCGACGTCGGCCAGGATCTCTTTGCCGTTCTCGTCGCGGACGCTCGATACCGTACCGCGCTCCATACCGCGTACGCCCGAGCAGAGGTAGAGGGCTGCGGCCAGTGCTCCGGCGGGGTACTCCTCCTGCGGGATATGCTCGCAGAATTTCATGGCGTCCAGGTGTCCGCCCAGGACGCCGGCCGGAGTCACGACGGGAATGCCTTTCGGATCGAGCGTGTTCACCAGGTAGCGGATGGTGTCGATACTCTGGCAGATGACGGTTTCGTCCTGTGTTTCGTAGAGGCCTACGGCCATCGCTTCGATTTCACGAACCGAAATACCGCCGTAGGTAAGGAAGCCTTCGAACAGAGGAATCATAGCTTCCATTTTATTGTAAAGTTCCCTGCGGTTGGTGCAGATGCCGCCGCCGCGCGAGGAGCTGAGTTTGCGGGCCGAGAAGTAAACCAGATCGGCCAGTCCGGTCATTGCCTTGATGATGTCGGCCATCGAATTCTCTTTCCAGTGCTCTTCGCGTTGCTGGATCAGGTAAGCGTTTTCACCCAACAGACTGGCGTCGAGTACCAGCATCAGGTTGTATTTGTCCGCGATGCGGCGCACGTCCATCAGGTTGGACATCGAGAAGGGCTGGCCGCCGATCAGGTTGGTCGAGGCTTCCATGCGGATGAACGGAATGTTCTCCACGCCTGTTTCGGTGATGAATTTTTCAAGTTTTTCAATGTCCATATTGCCCTTGAAGGGGTTGTCGGAGTGCAGTTCGAGACCTGCGTCGGAGATCAGCTCCACGATTTTACCGCCGTTCTCCTGGATGTGAGCCAGAGTCGTGGTGAAGTGGTAGTTCATGGGTACCGTCTGACCGGGCTTGATGAAAGTACGCGCAATGATGTTCTCCGCAGCGCGTCCTTGGTGGACAGGCAACAGGTATTTCTTACCCAGTACGTCTTCCACAGCTTTCTGCAAACGCACGAAAGACTGCGAACCCGCATAGGCGTCGTCGGCGCGGAGCATCGCCGCGAGCTGGTTGTCGCTCATGGCATTGGTACCGCTGTCGGTTAACATGTCGAGGAAAACATCGGTCGTCTGTAAACGGAAGGTGTTGAAGCCGCCCTCTTTCAGGGCATCGAGACGACGTTCGATAGGAACGAGATGCAATTTTTGTACTACGCGCACTTTGTGCAATTCCAAAGGCAGATCTTCGCCTCTGAAAAACTTGACATTTTTCATTCTTTAATATAAGTTAGAAATTAAGGGTCTGAATACAGGCAATAATAATAACCGTCGTCCATAGCGGGTAGGGTAATTATGTTTTATATAATTCAGTTGTTTTTGAGGCGTGCGGCTATTGTTCCCGTCGCACGGTCCGGTTAAAAACAAATAAAGTATCCCGCAGGATACTTTATCGCAGTAGGCTGTCGGAAAATTTTCGGTCGAAAACCGAATTCCGTTCCATAGTACCCGGAGCCGCATTTGAATATATTAAATCCCATTAAATAAAAATAGAAGCTAAAATAAATAAAATTGCATTTATTTCATTTATTATCAATAGTATATGAATATCCAATAATTTTACATGAAAAATTTCGATTAAACATTTTTTAGCAGATGCGGGGAAAATGTGGGGAATTTTTCGTATTTTTGCTCTGTCAATCCGGAATCTGGGTACTATGAAAATAACTCTCATCATCAAAAAGAGCGTAAAACGCTATGATACAGAATCAAAGGCGACCATTTACGCACGCCTGCGGGACGGCAGGCAGGTAGATATGGTCGCACCGACCCGGCTCACCATCAACCCCAATCTTTGGGATAACAAGGCCGAACAGGTCAAAAGCAAAATCGTTTGCGACGACGAAATGCGTTCCTATTACAACGATGAAGCCCGCAAACTCAAGTCCTACCTCGAAAAAGCCTATCAGTCCCGACAGACGGCAGAACCGCAGAAAGAGTGGCTGAAAGAGGCATTGGAACAATATTACAATCCGCAAAAGTACAATGTCGAAACGGCCACGGAAGAAACGGCCAAACCGACATTGATCGCATTGTTCGACGAATTTCTCGAAAAGCACCGTCTTTCCGATGTCCGCAAAAAGAATTACCGGGTCATCAAACGAGGATTACAGCGGTATGAACTTTATATCCGGACAACCAAGAGGGGGCAAAAAGCATTCGTATTGGACATCGATCAAGTAACGGCCGACACCTTGCGGGATATTTGGGAATTTTTGGAAAATGAATACCGCTACTGCGCTCTTTACCCGGAAATCTACGAAGCTATACCCGAAGCACGCACGCCGCAACCCAGAGGAAAGAATACGTTATTGGATTGTTTCTCGCGCATCCGAACTTTCTTCTACTGGTGCAACAGCAACAAAAAGACCCGTAACCGACCGTTCGACGATTTCCCGTTGGAGGAATGCACATACGGAACGCCTTATTATATCACGGTCGAGGAGTTGCACAAGATTTACGGCACGAATCTGATGCGGCATCCGCAACTGGCCGTTCAGCGCGACATCTTCGTTTTTCAATGCCTGATCGGCTGCCGGGTGGGCGATCTGCTGAAAATGACGAAATCGAATCTGATCGACGGAGCCATCGAGTACATACCGCGCAAGACCAAGGAAGGGCGACCGCTGACCGTGCGGGTTCCGCTGAATCAGACTGCCAAAGAGATCGCAGCCCGTTACAAAGGTCTGGATGGCGACAAGCTGCTGCCCTTCATCTCCGAGCAGAAATACAATCTGGCGATCAAGCGGATTTTCAAAGCTGCCGGATTGAAACGGTTGGTTACGGTCATAAACCCCACCACCCGCGAAGAAGAAAAGAGGGTGCTTTACGAGATCGCCTCGTCGCATCTGGCCCGCCGGACATTCGTCGGAAATCTATACAAGCAGGTCAAAGACCCCAATTTAGTCGGAGCTTTGAGCGGACATAAGGAAGGCAGCAAGGCTTTCGCACGTTATCGTACCATTGACGATGAAATGAAGCAACAGTTGGTCGATTTGCTGAAATAATATATTGCTTTTTAGAATTTACTGAAAAGAATCCATATTTTTGTCCTAACAAATTGAGAGCCGCATTATGTTAACACAGAAACAACTGGTACAAATACTTGGCAATCCGGAAAGCTACAACATCGAGATAACGACCTCGACAACCAATATGGACAAATTTTGCCAGGCGATTTGTGCTTTTTCCAATGATTTACCCGGCGATGACAAAAGCGGCTATCTGATTATAGGAGCCGAAGACAACGGGAAGTTATCCGGCCTGCGTGTCGATGATGGTCTACTACTCAAAATGACCAATATCCGCACCGACGGCAATATTCTCCCGCAACCGGTAATGACTGTCGAGCGCTTTGTTTTGGAAGGTGGCGATTTACTCGTGGTCGAGGTCAAACCGTCCGAATTTCCTCCGGTCAGATACCGGGGACGTATTTGGGTACGGATAGGTCCGCGCAAAAGCATCGCATCGGAAGCCGAAGAAAAAATATTGATGGAGCGAAGAATCTCTAATATTCGAACGTTCGATGCCATGCCGTGTATCGGAACGACGCTTGCCGACATTGATATAAACCTTGTTCGGTCAGAATTTTTACCAAAAGCCGTAGCCAGTGAAATTCTTGCAGACGATAAGCGCCCTCTTGAAGAACAGTTGGCATCACTCGGATTTTTCGACTTGCGATATAACTGTCCGACGAACGGATGCATTATTCTGTTCGGGGGAAATCCGGGGCGCTATTTTCCGGGAGCTTATGTCCAATATGTCCGTTTCAAAGGTGTGGATCGTGCAGGGGAAATCATCAATGAACACAAGTTCGGGAATAACCTTTGCCATGACCTCATTAAAATAGACGCATTCGTCGAAACGAGTGTGTCGCAAAAACGCCCGATTCCGATTAGTGTTCTCCGGGAAGAAACCGTTGCGAATTACCCATACTGGGCAACGCGGGAACTTCTGATGAATGCGATCATGCACCGGGATTATGAAACGAATGCCCCGATACAATTCTATGAATACGATGATCGTATTGAAATACAAAATCCCGGCGGTTTATATGGAAAAGTCAGTCCGGAGAATTTTCCGAATGTAAGCGATTACCGCAATCCGTTCATTGCCGAAGCGATGAAAATTCTCGGTTATGTCAATCGTTTCAGCCGAGGTGTTTATAGGGTTCAAAAAGAGCTGACGGAAAACGGCAATGAAAAAGCCGAATTCGACTTTTCATTTGTCACGGCATTTCGGGTAATTGAAAAAGCATCGAAACGATATTACGATGCAGGCTTCGGTGCTGAGAGAAACCCACAAGAAACCCACAAGAAACCCACAAGAAACCCACAAGAAACACCCCAAAATATTCGGGAAAGGATCATCTACGAAATCCAAAAGAATCCGGCAATCTCCGGCAGGGAATTGGAAGCGTTATTAGGACGTACCTCGAATAGCATTAAGCATTATCTACTGCAAATGAACAAAGAGGGGATTATCAGTCATGAAGGGCCGACAAAAGGCGGCAGATGGGTTGTCTTAAAAAAGTAGTACAATACTATGGGCCAGCAGGAATACGAGGCTTTCAAAGCGAAGTTGCGGGAATGGATGAACACCCACCCCGACGAATACGCCGCATTCGAAGAGGCGATGACCGCCCGTGACTATGCAGGGTGCCAGTCGGTCATATTCCAAGCCATGTCCCTTATCCCCTGGTACCGGCGCCTAATGTCCGACAAAGCCAATGAAGGACTGTTCGAGCATGTCGATGAGATCGAACAGGCGGCCCGACAACACGACCTTGCCGGCAAGATCATCCGGGAGTGCGAACAGCCCGGCAAGGATTCCACACTCCCGGCAATGCTTTGCTGGCTCTACTTCGGCAAGAGTTTCGAACGGATGGTGGAGCGTTGCGAAGAGCTGCGGCGCTCGCCCGATCTGGGATTCTTGCAGAAGATGACCATGAGCGCCACGATCAGACTGCTGATCTCCCGCTCCATCAAATTAGAACTGCGCACCAAGCAGGACTGGGATGCCCACCGCGAAGCGATGCGGCTGGCCGAAAGCGACCGAGTGCTGGAATGGGCAACGGGCACTCTTCCGGCCGAAGATGCGGGTGAAAAGAGAAAACCCGGCCGGCCGAGTACGACCAAATCATTGATGGACATGTTTTCACCGGCTGTCACGCATCCCGACGTGTTGCGGCAAAAGATCGGCGAATACATCACGAAGAGACACACCCAGACCGACATCGCACGGTTGAAGATCGCACTCGATGAATTGCGCTATCTGGTAGTTCCAACCAACATCAAACCGTTCCGCGATGCCCTGCAAGCGGAATACGGCTCTGACATCCGCATCGTCCACGAGCGGGGCATACAGGAAGCATACAGCCGCCTGACGGAACCGCTGCTTATCGGATCGGCCGTCAGCAGTCGGGGCAGCGAGGCCCTTATCATCCGGGAAATAAAAGATTTTCTATCGCAATAAGGCTCGTTAAATTCGCCTTAACACTCCGCGAATTAAACGCTTAAATATCGCTCAATCATAACATTATATTTGCGCCGTCGCTCGGATTTCCGGGCGGCGGCGTTGCTTTCCCGTCCGCCGGAAGGCTGCGCCTCACAACGGGCGGAAAGCAATGTATGAAAGATTTATTATCCATCCTCCGGGATGCTCCGGGCAGCATCCGGCTGGAGGTAAGCGGCGAGGATCTGTTGGCTTTCTCCAAAAGCCTTATCGACCGCGCCAAAGAAGAGCTGGCTGCACAAGTCGCCGAAGCCCGCAAGGAACGTTACCTGACCAAAGAACAGGTCAAAGAGCTATGCGATGTTTGCGATGCGACGCTCTGGCATTGGAACCGCAAAGGATATCTGAAAGCCGTTAAGGTCGGGAACAAGGTTCGCTACCGCACCTCGGACATTCAACGGATTCTCGGCGAACACGATGGCAAATAAGGTGTCAGACAGCGTTGCAGTCCCCGGCAAGCAGTCCCGGAACGAGCGTATCGAGGAGTTTCTGCGGGAGCATTACGCCTTTCGCTACAACACGGTCAAAAGCCGTGCGGAGTTCCGCAGCAGCGACGGCGAGTTCCTCCCCGTGACCAAATACCGGCTCAACTCCTTCCGGCGGGAGCTCGACCGCACCATCGGCATCTCCACCTCGGCGGAGAACCTGCGCAGCATGCTCGAAAGCGACTTCTCCGAGCGTGTGAATCCCGTGCAGGCGTATTTTCATAAACTGCCGCCGGCAACGGGAACGCAGGCCATCGACGAACTGGCCGCGACCGTCACTGTGCGCAACGCCCTGCATTGGTCGGAGTACCTGACCAAATGGCTCGTCGGCGTGGTCGCCAATGCGATGAACGACGTTGGGTGTCAGAACCATGTCTGTCTGGTATTGACCGGCGAGCAAGGAAAGTTCAAGACCACATGGCTCGACAACCTCTGTCCCCGCTCACTCGCCAGTTATCTTTTCACGGGAAAAATCGACCCGCAGAACAAGGACGTGCTGACGCTGGTCGCCGAATACCTCTTCATCAACATCGACGACCAGCTGAAGGCGCTCAACAAACGGGATGAAAACGAGTTGAAGAACCTCATCACAGCTCCTTCGGTCAAATACCGGCGGCCCTACGACGTCTACATCGAAGAGTATCCCCACTTGGCGAGCTTCATGGCCTCGGTGAACGGGAACGACTTTCTGACCGACCCGACCGGCTCGCGGCGCTTCCTGCCCTTCGAGGTGTTATCCATCGACATCGACCGGGCGATATGGGTAAATATGGATCGGGTATATGCCGAAGCCCGAACGATCCTGAATAACGGATTCCGCTACTGGTTCGACGACATCGAGATCGAAGAACTGCACCGGGGTAACACCGCATTCCATGTCCAGACCATCGAATACGAAATGCTGCTGAAAGGGTTCGAGAAGCCTCCGGAGCACGCTGCGACCGAATGCTTCATGACTACCGTGGAGATTCTGAACTACCTGCGCAGTTATTCGTCGCTGAATCTCTCCGAGAAACGTATGGGTGAAGCCTTGCGCAAGGCCGGGTTCGAACGACGCTCGAAACGTGTCAACGGAAATCCCATCTACGGCTGGGCCATCGAGAAGATCACACCCAATCCTTTCGCTTCTTACGGACTGTAGTTACTACGCTACTACACACAGCTGCAAAACATTGAAAAAGAACAAGCAGACGTGTAGTAGGATGTGAAAAACACACTTTACAACATCTTACTACACTACTACATGAACCTACTACGGTAGTAAGATCATATAGGTTTAGCTACTACGCATAACAGACTATATATAAGGTTATTGCAAATATGTAGTAAGTAGTAAGGTAAAATCGGCAAACTTCAAAAAACAAAAAATGATGAATGATTTGAAAAATATCAGCATCCGGCAATTCCTCGCACGGCGGGGCATTCAGCCCAAATACGAACGCAACGGTTACGGCATGTATCTTTCACCCCTGCGGGAAGAGCGCACGCCGAGTTTCAAAGTGGACTACGTGCGAAATCTCTGGTACGACTTCGGACTGGGCGAAGGCGGCACATTGCTCACCCTCGTGATGCGGTTGGAGCGGTGCGACAGCCGTGAAGCGATCCGACGGCTGCAAAACGGTGAAAAAAGGGACGCCGGTTCTGCTTCTCTTTCACCGGGTATTTACAAGCGTCCAGCCGTCGGAGGGCCCTCGCCGGTCATGCGTCCGGCCACCGTCCCCGCGCTCCGCGTCCTCTCCGACGCTCCGCTTCGTCATCCGGCATTGGTCGGTTATCTCTCTTCGCGCGGCATCGTCCCGTCTGTTGCCGCGGCATTCTGCCGCGAGGTTCGCTACGAGGTAAACGGCCGCGCCTTTTTCGCCGTCGGGTTCCGCAACGATGCCGGAGGGTGGGAGCTCCGTTCCGAGCGGTTCAAAGGCGGCTCCTCGCCCAAACACATCACCACCCTCGACAACCGTTCCGATACGGTAATCGCTTTCGAGGGATTTATGGATTTCCTCGCATATCTCTCGCTGAAACATCCCGAACGACTGCGCATCGACGCCACGGTTCTGAACTCGGTCGTCAACCTGCCCAAAGCCGTTCCGTTTATCTCCCGGCATCCGGTGATTCACGCCTTCTTCGACAACGACGAGGCAGGACGCAAGGCAACTGCCGATCTGATCCGTCTTTGCCCCCGCAACGAGGTAATCGACCAAAGCAGTTTTTACAGCGGGCACAAGGACGTAAATGACTATCTGACCGCCCGCATAAAAGACCGAACACAAAAGCCTTCGACACAGAAGAACGCCCCCGAAACAAAGGCCGTTCAGGCTCTTCGGAATAATCTGCAAGCCCCGAAAGCAGAAATCGCGGCGATCGAGCCTCCGCGTCGGAAAGGGGTAAAGATTTAAGGGAGGCAAGGTTGTGTTTTCGTAGACGAAAACTGCGCCTTCCCCGCTGGTCGGCGTAAAATCCCGCTGGTCTGAACAAAAAATGCTTAACCACTTATCATGGAAACACCGAAGAAAACATACAGCAAACAGGGCGGACGTCCGAAAGTCAGTATTGGCCGCATCTGCAAATACGTCGTCAGCACGCGGCTCAGCCCCGAACGGAAACTCCGATTCTCGGCCCTCTGCCGCGAGGCCGGACAACCGCCTGCCGAAGTCCTGCGCCAGCTGATCGACCGAGGAACGGTGAGGGCGCGGATCACCCGCGAACAGCTGGATTTCATGGCCCAACTCAAGGGCATTGCCCGAAATCTGAACCAGCTGACCCGGCTGGCCAATGCCAAAGGTCTGGCGGCTGTCAGGGTACGGCATGCGGCGATCGTCACGGCCATCGAAAAACTCCTGAAGCAGATATGCGATGGTCGGTAAGGTAATATCGGGATCGTCTTTTTCGGGGACGGTAGGCTACGTGATGAAAGAGGAATCCCGGATACTGGAAGCTGAAGGCATTACACCTCCGGAAGTGAAGGACATGGTGCAGGACTTTAAAGACCAGACTCTATTGAACCCGCGGCTGAAAAACACCGTCGGGCATATCTCCCTCTCTTTTTCACCCAAGGACGCTCCGCGGATGACCGACGCCCTGATGACGCAGATCGCAAAGGAGTATATGCAGAAGATGGGCATCACCGATACGCAGTATCTATTGGTGCGCCATCTCGACCAGCCCCATCCGCACTGCCATCTGGTCTACAACCGGGTCGGGAACAACGGGCAGACCATATCGGACAGGAACATCAAGATCCGCAACGCCAAGGTCTGCCGGGAGCTGACCGAGAAGTACGGATTGTATCTCGCACCGGGAAAGGACGACGTACGGCGGGAGCGGTTGCGCGAACCCGACAAAACCAGATACGAAATCCACGATGCGATCAAAGGCTGTCTGCCCAAGAGCAAAAGTTGGAACGAACTGGAAGGCAAATTAAAGGAACAGGACATCGGCGTCCGTTACAAGTATTGCGGAAATACCGACCGCAAACAAGGGGTTTTGTTCTCGAAAAACGGCTTCGAGTTCTCCGGATCGAAGATCGACCGGGCTTTCAGCTTTACGAAACTCGACCGTCATTTTACCCACGTGCAGCAACAAACCCAGCACCGGGCCACGCTCTTCGGGAACCTCTCGGCGGCAGCAGGTAATTACCGTTCGGCATTTGCCGGGTTGTTCGGCGGTATGGATAGCGGCGGCACGCACGAAGAGCCATCATCGGTAAACCTCGGAAAAGCAGGCGGGATTCCGCTGCCGCCGGCCGATTCGCCCGTCGGAGTGTCCGCCGAGCAGTTGCAGCGCAAGCCGGGAGAAAGCCCCGAAGAGCATATCGCACGAATTACAGCGCTGCTCGATGCAGCGGCCGAAGCGATGGCCATAGCCGCGACGGAGCACCGACGCAGACTCGAAGAACAGAAAAGAAGAGCCAAAATGAAACTGTAACCTTAAAACCGAGAAACCATGAACGACGAAAATAAGATCGACCTCTCGATTGAGATGTATGAAGACCTCAAGGAAACGCTTGTCAAAGCTATCAAAAACGCTAAAGCAGGCGGCGCAGGAAACACAGGTTTGGATAATATCCAGCTGGAACGGATCGAACGGCTGATAGAGGCCGCAGAGCTCTCGCAGGGGCAGATCGCACAGCTGCTCGAACGCCTGCAACGGCATACGGCCTTGCCCGGAGTAAAAACCGAGC
>OKZN01000423.1_pt1 | contig 10688 bp, 6 predicted proteins | sample 1609111 | NCBI WGS metagenome assembly OKZN01 (sample SAMN02675048, study PRJEB24791) | human gut metagenome, SKBSTL034 | isolation source: stool | host: Homo sapiens | place: USA
GCTATCTGGAAGCGGCTGGCCGCCCGGAACGTGTTGACCTGCGCTCCTTTGAGCGACAGGGCATCCAGCAGATACCGACCGTGCATCTCGGTCCCGCCGCACACCAGATGGAAAAGCGTGGAGTGGAAACTTTTCTCGGCAACCTGAACCGGGATATTCGCGCCGCCAATAGCCTGATGCAGTCCATCCGCAGTGCGATTCGTGGGCTGCAACGCTGGATCGCAGACCTGAATGAAAAGAAGCAGATTCTTTTGGATGCACTGGAACAAGCCAAGGAGCCAATGCTGTCCGACCTGCTGGTGGATTACTTCAACCTCCGCAACGAGCAGCGCAGCGATTGGTCTGGCAAGGCAAAACTGAAATGCACTGTCCGAGACTTTGAGGAAGTCAAACGGGCGGTGGACTATCTGAAAGCCCATTCTCTGAACACCATCGAGGATCTGGATACCGCAATTTCTAACCTGAACCAGACCGCCGCCCCTCTCCGTAGGCAGTTGAAGCAGAACGAAAACCGTATGCGGGCAATCGCCCAGATCAAGGATGCTGCCGCCGCCCATGCCAAGCTGAAGCCCATCCACGACACCTTTATCAAGAAGAACTTCAAGTTGACCAAGGACGCTTATGCCGCCCAGCACAAAGAGGAGCTGGACACCTTTAATAAAGCTGTCCGCACTCTGATGAAACTGAACGGCAGCACAGCGGTAGATTTTTCGGCATTGGATGCCGAATTTTCTGCGCTGCAATCCGGCAGCGCAGAACTGCGTACCAAACTGGAAACCTTGCAGCCGGATGTCTCTGCCCTGAAAAATATCCGCAAGTATATCGACATGGTGCTGAATAAGCAGCAGCTTTCCACACCGGGCGGCAAGCCCCCGGAGAAGGAATCGGTGCTGAAACAGCTGGAGCAGCTTCAGCAGAAAAAGTCCAACTACAAAACGATTTCTACCACCCCAAACCGCGAAGAATCGCTCTAAACGATCTTTCTGTCACCGATATGCCGTTGCAATCAGTGGCAGAAGTACATAATTCATTTGTTTTTTGCTGGCTTTTGGCTATTCTCGCTGGCTAGTGAGTAGAGGCGTACTTTTAAGGCAGAAATTTTCTCCAACACCCCCCATTTTAGGCCACTTTTTCTGTTAATAGTAGAAGCGCCTCTTTGAAAGCCGGTCATTTGTGACCTTTTTGTTAATTCTCAAAAAGATGGTTGTCTTTGGGCTGTTTTCGTTGCCTACCTATTGAGAGGATTTTTTCAAAAGCGGAGATTTGGTCTCAAGAATTACAATTCAATTACAAGTTTCTCACCAATGCTACGAAACAGGCGTTCTCGATGCCTACCAAGTGTAGGGCATCTTTTTCAAGACCATTCTCGGACTATTATGACGTTTTGTTTACAAAATTGCTTGCAATGCTACGAAATGGCCTTTTTCATCGGCTACCAAGTAGAAGGATGTTTTTCGTCCGTCAAAGTCCAGAAATCTTCCATATGTTCCTTGACAAGTGAATAGTTCAATCGTCCGGTACTTCACAAAAGGTACTTCTGTAACTCGCAGCCCGGTCATAACGAAGACGGGGTGGCTGAAATGCCAATGGTGCGGTGCAAGCCCGCTGCTGGACGATTCCCCACTCCTAGGGTGCCGAGGGCGAATATGGGAGACCTATATCATATTGACGCAGATGGACTGTAAGCCTATCTGCGACGCGAGAGTTGAAACTACTGTCAGCTCTCTTTACATTGCCACCTATCCGCAGGTGACACACTTTTTGACGCTATGAAGGATTCTTCTGGCTAGTATACGGCAAATATGGTCACTTGGTATTCGGGATAAGAAACTGCTGTGCATTATAAAACAGATGCTAAAAGCCCCTGTTATCCTGCCAAATGGTGAAAAGATTTACCCAACCAAGGGTACGCCGCAGGGCGGAATTCTTTCTCCACTGCTGGCTAATATCGTGTTGAACGAACTGGACTGGTGGATTGCATCCCAGTGGGAGAATATGCCGACCAGAACGGAATTCACGATACGGCAGAATCGTGCAGGTGCAGAAATAAAAAGCCATGTCTACCGGGCATTGCGGCGCAGTAATCTGAAAGAAATGCACTCGGTTCGGTATGCGGACGATTTCAAGATTTTTTGCTCATCCCATACGGATGCAGTAAAGGCATATCATGCAACAGCCAAATGGTTAAAAGACCGATTGGGACTGGATAACAGCCCGGAAAAGTCGAGAATTGTCAATCTGAAACGGCAGTATACAGAACAATCGGTTCGGCACTTGCCGGGGGCTATCGTGCGGCAGTCTATTGCAGACTGTCAAAGGACGATGACCTGCAAGGCGAAAGTGCCAGTATCGCAAACCAGCGTGATATGCTGGAAAAATACTGCGAAAAGCAGGGATGGGAGGTTGTGGCAGTCTATCAGGACGATGGCTTCACAGGTCTTAATATGGAGCGTCCTGATTTACAGAGAATGTTGAGAGCCATTGAGCGCAGGCAAATCAACCTTGTCATCACGAAAGACCTCAGCCGACTGGGGCGGAACTATCTGCAAACCGGGCATTTGATTGAGGACTTTTTCCCAAGAAACGGTGTCCGCTATATCGCCATGAATGACGGTATCGACACCCTGCGGGATAACAACGACATTGCCCCGTTCAAGAATATCCTGAACGAGATGTACAGCAAGGATATTTCCAAGAAAGTCCATTCCTCTTATCTTCTGAAAGCGCAGAAAGGACAGTTTACCGGGTGTCTTGCCCCGTTTGGGTATCGGAAAGACCCGGAGGACAAAAACCATCTGCTCATTGACGAGGAAACCGCCCCGATTGTGCGGCTGATTTTCGGATATGCCCTAAACGGTCATGGTCCGAACTATATCCGCAGACGGCTGGAGGAAGAAAAAATCCCCTGCCCCACATGGTGGAACCGGGAACGGGGGCTTCGCAATACCCGCACCAAATGGGAAAAGAAAGACCCGGAAAACGGGCGGTATATGTGGGACTTCTCCGTTATCAAAGACCTTTTGATGAATCCCGTCTACACCGGGGCGATTGCTTCCCAGAAAAAGGACTACCGTTTCAAAATCGGCACGATTGGGGAAAAGAAGCCGGAGGACTGGATTGTGGTGGAGGGGCAGCATGAACCGCTGATTGACCGCATGAGCTTTGACATTGTGCAGAACAAGCTGAAATCCCGCCAGCGTCCGGGGCAGACCAATGAAATCAGCCTGTTTGCCGGACTGATAAAATGCGGCGAGTGTGGGAAGTCGCTGACGGTACGCTACACAAACGCAAAACATCCCCAGCAGATTTATTCCTGCAAGACCTACAATGCCTTTGGAAAGAACCACTGCACCCAGCACCGGATTGACTATGACACCCTTTACAGCCATGTGCTGCGGAAAATCCGGGAATGTGCCAGAGCTGCCCTGATGGACGGGGAAGCGGTTGCCGACCGCCTGACCAATACCTGTGAAGCCGAGCAGCGGGAACAGCGGGAAGCAATGGAACGCTCCCTTACAAGGGACGAGGAACGGATTGAGGTTCTGGACAAAATGGTCATGCGGCTTTATGAGGATATGATTGCAGGGCGTATCAGTGAGCAGAATTTCAACACCATGCTGGAAAAGACACAGACCGAGCAGACGGAGCTTAAAGCAAAAGTGTCCGAGGGCAGAAAGCGGCTGTCCGATGAAGTCCAGCTTGCCAATGACGCAAAACAATGGGTGGAAGCCATTCAGGAATACGCCAACATCACAGAGCTGGACGCAGCCACCCTCAACCGCTTAATCAAAGAAATCGTCGTGCATGAGCGCATTGACGAAGATAAAACAAGACACATTTCTATCGAAATTCATTTTAATCTCAAACCCATCCCGGAGGTGGAACAGGTCACTGCCTGACCTGTCCCGCCGGGACGGTTCTCTTAAAAACACCATATAGATTTTTTGTACGCCGCCGCCCGCCATCGAGCAGAGTTTTTACACCTAATTGGGGATAAAACAGCTCATGGCTGGCGGCGGCGTTGCGCTGGTGGGCATCACCCTCATTCCCCTGCTGAGCGGTCTGTTCGGCTAAGTGCCACAGGCGGGTTTATCCCGCCTGTACATAATCAATCTGCCAATTTATATGCCCAATAGCGGCCATTTCGCACTTTGGCGAGCTTTCCTTCTTTTGTCAAAGTATTCAGGACTCGACTTGCAGTGGCAGGAGAAACATTGAGAAGATTCTGAACATCGACGTTTTGGATAATATGGTTCGTGCGGAGAAAAGCTGCAATCTTCATCCAACGCACTTCTTCCTTACTCTGTGCAACAGGCTGTTCGTTGATTGCTTCGGTCAAAGCCTCTTTGATGATTCCCAGCATGAACTCGATAAAAACAGTTCCTTCTCCCTGTGCGTTAGACTGATTGATTGCAGCATAATATTCTGGCTGATGGTCATGGATGATGGATTCGACCGGGAGCCATACAAACAGCGGATTCCACTGAGAAAGCAACAGCGTGTGCCAGAGCCGACCGATGCGACCATTTCCATCTGCGAATGGATGGATCACCTCAAATTCATAGTGAAACACACAGCTTTTGATTAGGATAGGGAGTGAACTGCTTTCCGTCCATTGAATCAGTTCTTCCATCAAAGAGGGAACGTACTGCGGCAGGGTGCCGAAATGGAGGACATTACCCTTGTTGTCTACTACGCCGACAGGACGGGAGCGAAACTCGCCAGCCTCCCGGACAAGACCCTGCATCATCGTCCGATGTGCAAGCAGGAGGTCATCCATCGAATATGGATTCAACTCTGCGAGATGGTCGTAGATTTCGTAGGCGTTTTTTACTTCTGCAATGTCTTTTGGAGGGGCAAGCACACGTTTTCCAGACAGAACAGCCGTCACCTGCTCCAAAGAGAGCGTGTTCTGCTCGATAGCCAGAGAAGAATAAATCGTTCGGATGCGATTCTGGCGGCGCAGAATCGGACTTGTGGAAAGATTCTGGGTGGAACTAATTTTGCCTACCAATTCGCTGATCTCCATAACATCTGAAAGAGCTGCTTCTGTGATTTCAAATGGCGGTTTCTTGTTTCGCACGGTGTATACCTCCCATATCATTTCTTTTATCATATCATTTCATCTATCATTCATCAATCAAAATTTTGAAAAAATGATAGATGAAATGAGGTCATTGTTCCATACAGCGGCTTGAGTAACAGCGGATAGCCCTCTGCAGTTTGCAGTTTTATCGAATGTTCGTGCTCCAAGCCGTGTTTTTATCCACCCATCAACGAAAGGCGGTGTCTTATGCAGTTTTTGACCCACATTATTTTTCTTCTGAATCTTCTCAAGACCCTTATCAACCACTTCAGCTAAGGACGGTGACTGAATGGAAACCGTTCTTAAAGCCATTGCCGACTGGATCAAAGGCATCCTGACGGCAGGCATTATGTCCAATCTCAGCGGGCTGTTCGATGATGTGAACACGCAGGTAGGCAACATCGCCCAGCAGGTGGGCACCAAGCCTTCCAGCTTTGAGCCGAGAGTGTTCGCCATGATCGAAGCCCTCTCCCGGAACGTGGTGCTGCCCATTGCGGGCATCATCCTGACCTTCATCGCCTGTTATGAACTCATCGAGATGATCACCCAGCACAACAATATGGCACAATTTGAGCCTGCCCTTATCATGCGCTGGATCTTTAAGACCGCTGTTTCGGTATGGCTCATCAGCAATACTTTTGACATCGTGATGGCTGTATTCGATGTCACCCAGAAGGTGGTGTCCGATTCCAGCAGCATCATTGCCGGAAATACCCGTGTCAACGACATTGGTTTGTCCATGCTGCAATCCAGTTTGATGCAGATGGACGTCGGCCCCCTGTTCGGGCTGTTTTTGCAGTCCTTTTTTATCGGCATCACCATGCGCATCCTGTCCATCGTGATTTTTGTCATCGTCTACGGAAGAATGATTGAAATTTACTGCATGGTAAGCCTTGCGCCCATCCCCATGGCGACTTTCGGCAACCACGAGCAGAGCCACATGGGACAGAACTACCTGAAATGCCTGTTTGCGCTGGGTTTTCAGGGCTTTCTCATCCTCATCTGCGTGGCGATTTACGCTGTGTTGATCCAGAGCGTGGCGATTTCCGGGGATGCCATCAACTCCATTTGGAGCATTGTGGGCTACACCGTTTTGCTCTGTTTCAGCCTGTTCAAGACCAGCTCCGTGATAAAATCCGTTCTCGGAGCGCACTAAAAGGAGGTGTTTGATTGGCTGCTTATATCTCTGTGCCCCGTGATCTGACCAAAGTCAAATCCAAGGTGGCGTTCAACCTGACCAAACGGCAGCTTGTCTGCTTTGGCACAGCGGCTCTCATTGGAGTGCCGCTGTTTTTTGTTCTCCGGGATTCCGGCGGCAACACTGCCGCCACCCTCGGTATGATGGCGGTGATGCTGCCGGCGTTCTTCCTTGGGATGTACGAAAAAAACGGCCAGCCCTTGGAAAAGCTGCTGTCGTACTATGTGCAGTCCCGGTTTGTCCGCCCGAAAATTCGCCCCTACAAGACCAACAATTACTATGCGATTTTGATGAAGGGAGGCGTGCCCCATGATTCCGTTTTGGAAAAAGACCGGTAAGCACAGCAAGCCGCAGTCTGCGCAGAAGCGCAGGCAGAATGCAAAGCCCGTTGTGCCCCGGACCGCCCAGCAGTCCATCCCCATGCAGCGGATGTTTGAGGATGGCACCTGCCGGGTGAAGCCCAATTACTACACCCGTACCATCCAGTATCAGGACATCAACTATCAGCTTGCCCAGCAGGAGGATAAGACTGCGATTTTTGAGGAATGGTGCAGTTTTCTGAACTTCTTTGATTCCAGCATCAAGTTTGAATTGTCCTTTGTGAACATGGCAACCGACAGCACCGAGTTTGAGAAAAGCATCCGTATCCCGTACCAGCGGGATGGTTTTGACGATGTGCGCGCCGAGTATTCCCAGATGCTGCGCCAGCAGCTTGCCAAGGGCAATAATGGTCTGACCAAGACCAAGTTCATCACCTTTGGCGTGGAGGGCGAAAGCATGGCGCAGGTCAAGCCCCGGCTCGACCACATCCAGAACGACCTGCTGAATAACTTCCACCGACTGGGGGTGCAGGCAAGCCCCCTGAACGGTGCCCAGCGGCTGAAGCTCATGCACGATATGTTCAACATGGACGGTGCCAGCAAGTTTCACTTTGACTGGAAGGACCTTGTAAAAAGCGGCCTTTCCGTGAAGGATGCTATTGCACCCACCGCCTTTGCCTTCAAGAACAGCCGCACCTTTCAGATGGGTGGCATCTTCGGGGCGGTCAGCTTCCTGAGCATCACGGCATCCGACATCAGCGACCAGCTTTTGAAGGATTTTCTGGATATGGATTCGTCCCAAATCGTTACCATGCACATCCAGTCCGTTGACCAGAATCGTGCCATTAAGACGGTGAAGCGCACCATCACGGAACTGGACCGCAGCAAGATCGAGGAGCAGAAAAAAGCCATCCGTGCCGGGTATGATATTGACATCATTCCGTCGGATTTGGCAACTTACGGACGGGATGCGAAAGCTCTGCTCAAAGAGCTGCAAAGCCAGAACGAGCGGATGTTCCTCGTCACTTTTCTGGTGCTGAACACTGGGCGCACGGAGCAGGAGCTGGAAAACAATGTCTTTCAGGCCAGCTCCATCGCCCAGAAGCACAACTGCAATCTGTGCCGGTTGGATTTCCAGCAGGAGCAGGGGCTTATGTCCTCGCTGCCGCTGGCAGACTGCCAGATCGAAATTCAGCGGGGACTGACCACCAGCAGCACGGCTATCTTCATCCCCTTTACCACGCAGGAATTGTACCAGAGCGGAAAAGAATCGCTGTACTACGGCTTGAATGCGCTTTCCAACAACCTCATCATGGTGGACCGCAAAAAGCTGAAAAACCCGAATGGCTTGATTTTGGGCACTCCCGGCTCTGGCAAAAGTTTCTCGGCAAAACGTGAAATTGCCAACGCCTTTCTGGTGACAGATGATGATATTATTATCAATGATCCCGAAGGCGAATACTCGCCGCTGGTGAATCGTTTGAAAGGTCAGGTCATCAAAATCAGCCCCAACAGCACCCAATTTGTCAACCCCATGGACATCAACGCCAACTACTCCGAGGAGGATAATCCGCTGTCCCTGAAAGCCGACTTTATTCTTTCTCTGTGTGAGCTGGTGGTGGGCGGCAAAGATGGTCTGATGCCCGTCGAAAAGACGGTCATTGACCGCTGTGTGCATCTGATTTATCGCAAATATTTTGCCGACCCCTGCCCGGAGAATATGCCCATCCTTGAGGACTTGTACAATGCCCTGCTCCAACAGGACGAAAAAGAAGCCCACCATGTTGCCACGGCTCTGGAAATCTACGTCAAGGGCAGTCTGAACCTGTTCAACCATCGCACCAACGTGAACGTCAATAACCGCATCGTCTGCTATGACATCAAGGAACTGGGCAAGCAGATGAAAAAGCTGGGAATGCTCATTGTGCAGGATCAAGTGTGGGGGCGTGTCACGGCAAACCGCAGCAGCGGCAAGTCCACCCGGTATTATATGGATGAGATGCACCTCCTCTTAAAAGAGGAGCAGACCGCCGCTTATTCCGTGGAGATCTGGAAGCGTTTCCGCAAGTGGGGCGGTATTCCCACAGGGCTGACCCAGAACGTGAAAGACCTGCTTTCTTCCCGTGAGGTCGAGAATATTTTTGAAAATTCGGACATGATTATCATGCTGAATCAGGCGGCGGGAGACCGGCAAATTCTCGCAAAGCAGCTCAATATTTCGCCCCATCAGCTTTCCTACGTTACCCACTCCGGCGAGGGCGAGGGGCTGCTGTTCTTCGGCAATGTCATTCTGCCGTTCGTTGACCGTTTCCCCACCGATCTGGAACTGTATAAAATAATGACCACCAAGTTAGGTGAGGTTTCGGAGGGTGCGCAGAAATGAGCAATCCGAAGCTGAATCCCAAAGAGGAATCGTCCGCCAAAAAGACCCGTTCTCCCCCGAAGAAAGCCAAGGTGGAGCAGTCGGTGCCCAAAAAGAAGAAGCTGAAAACTGATGCAGAAAAGACAGCCGAAAAAGCCCAGCATCTGCGGTTTGGCAAGGCGGAACTGACCCCGGACGAACTGAGCCGTTTGAGCAAGGCGCAGAAACGGGAGATGTACGCCGCCCATACCGCCCGGTCTGCGGTGCACCGGGAAATCGACCAGTACGAGGACGACAATGTGGGCACACAGGCTCTGAGCGAGGGCGAAAAAGCGGCTGGCAATGTCCGGGATATTTCCAAGAGCAGATACGCCCGCAAACTCAAGAAGAAAGCCAAAATGCAGGGCAAGAAAGGAGCCAAAACCGCAAAATCTTCTGCACAGAAGCCGACTGCGGCACAAGATGTAGGAGCATCCAGCACCGGCGAGGGCGGCTCCAACTGGCTTTCCCGGTGGCGGCAGAAGCAGGACATCCGGCAGAGCTACTATGCCGCCGCCCGGTCGGGCACTGCGGCGCAGACCGCAGGCGGTAAAGCGGCATCCAACGGTGCATCTGCCGCTCGTTCCGGCATGGAACAGGCGGTGGAGAAAGGCAAAACTGCCGTCAGCACCGCTGTGAAGGGGCTGGTGAATGCCGCCAAGGGCAACGCACACGTTCTGGTGATCGTGGGCGTTTTTCTTTTGCTCATTCTTATGGTGATGTCTGGCTTTTCCTCCTGTGGCATCCTCTTTTCCGGCGGCACGCAGGTATCCGGGCAGACCATCTACACCGCAGAGGATCGGGACATCCGGGGCGCAGAACAGGACTACAAGAAGCTGGAAAAGGAACTGGATAAAAAAATCAAGCGCACCCCCACCGACCACCCCGGCTACAACGAGTATCAGTACCATCTCGACCCCATCGAGCATGACCCGTGGCAGTTGACTTCGTATTTGACCACCCTCTACGACGATTACACCCGGTCAGAGGTGCAGGGCAAGCTGAAGGAGACCTTCAAAAAGCAGTACAAGCTCACCACATGGGTGGAGGTGCAGATACGGTATAAGACCGTGTGGGTCATCAGCCCGGCAGGAATTCCGATTCCTACGCAGGTGCCCTATGAGTACCGCATCTTCCACACCAAGCTGGTGAATCGTGGCTTGGAGGTGGTCATCCGGGAGGAACTGGACAATGACCAGTGGAAACGGTACGAGATCTTCCAGGATACCTTGGGTGGCAGACCCTACCTTTTTAATGGAGGCTTGCCGCCCGGTGGCTCGGATGGTTCCGGCACGCCGGGCATCGACTATCAGGTTCCGGCAGAAGCCCTGACGGACAGCGAGTTTGCCGCCATCTACAAGGAGGCGCAAAAGTATGTGGGCACACCCTACGTCTGGGGCGGCTCCACCCCGGAAACCGGGTTCGATTGCAGCGGCTACGTCTGCTGGGTGTACAACCAGAACGGCTACGATGTGGGCAGAACCACCGCCAACGGATTATGGCAGAAAAGCCAGCACATCTCCGAAGCCGAAGCAAAGCCCGGAGACCTTGTTTTCTTTGAAGGAACGTATGATACCCCCGGAAAAAGCCACGTTGGAATCTACCTCGGAAACGGCATGATGGTCAGTGCCGGAGACCCCATCAAGTACGCAAACATTCACTCGTCCTACTGGGAGAAGCATC
>OKZN01000429.1_pt1 | contig 10628 bp, 10 predicted proteins | sample 1609111 | NCBI WGS metagenome assembly OKZN01 (sample SAMN02675048, study PRJEB24791) | human gut metagenome, SKBSTL034 | isolation source: stool | host: Homo sapiens | place: USA
GAAAAGTGCGAACATAAAAACAGTTTCATCAATATTCTCCTTTATATATAAATTCTGAGTTGTTGCGTTCAGTATACCACATTGAACTACATTGTAAAGAAGAAACTGTCCGGACGAGCATTTCTCCCCTGCCCGGATGCAGATATTCCTCGTCTGCCTTGCCACAGGCAGGGGCACGCTTGTTCTTATCCAGACGCTTCTGCACCCGGTCAAACAGGTCTTTCGGAACAATAACCGGAATTGCATCCGGCACAACGATATCCTGGAAAGACAGTTCGCCAATGTACCGACGGTTCTTGAGCATGGTGTTCACGCTGCTGTGGGTCATTTTGCCGCCCAGCATATTGCGGACACCCTTGTCGTTGAGGAACTTTACGATCTCCACCATCTTATCGCCGTTGTCATACCGCTGAAAGGCTTCCAGCACCAGCGGAGCAGTCAATGGGTCAAGATGATAAAACTTTTCCTCGTCGATTTTATAGCCGATGGTTCCCGTACCGCCGGTACACTTCCCTTTCAGAGCGTTCTCAGTTTGACCACGGATCACCTTTTCGGACAACTCTGCGGAATAGTATTCTGCCATACCCTCCAGCAGCGTTTCTACCAGAATGCCCTGTGAGCCCTCGGCAATGGGTTCCATGACGGAGATCAAATGGACGCCGTTCTTTTTCAGGATCATCTTGTAGTTTGCGCTATTAAAACGATTCCGGGCAAATCGGTCAAATTTCCAGACGAGAACAACATCAAACAGCTTCTTGCCGCTGTCTTTGATCATCTGCTGGAACTCCGGGCGATTGTCCGTCTTGGCAGAGAGGGCACGGTCAATGTAGTGCTTGATGACCGTGATGCCGTTCTTTTCCGCATAAGCCGTGCATTCCTGAATCTGTCCTTCGATGGATTCTTCGCGCTGGTTATCCGATGAATAGCGGGCATAGACTCACTTCCTTTTTCTTATCGAACAGACGGGTAGCTTTTTGCATACTTGTAGATCTGCCGTGCACAGTCAAGGCTCATTTTGCTGGAATCGTTGTGTTTGAGCCATGCGTTCACGTTGCCCGGATTCAGCTTTAAGTCTGTGTAAAGGCGATAATTCGTCAGTTTCTTTTTCTGCTGAAGTTCCAATACCCGGCGATGGATCATCTCTTTTGTGTCATTGTCTGCAAGGACGGCATCCCGCACCGAACAATAGCTGCGCCAAACCTTCAAATAGCCTTCCGGCAGTTCTGGTGATTGCTTTTCCAGAAGCACCAGCATTTGCTCCAGCGAATAGAGATTAAAAAGTTGCTCATATTCCGCAGCAATCGTGCTGTTTGCGGTGTAGCGGAGCAGCAGTTCTACTTTATCAAAGGTCAGCGTATAGAGAAACAGCGGTTCTTTCAGGCGGGGATTTTCGGTCATGCAATCTGCCAGCTTATGGACACTTGCCGTCTGCACCCTGGAAAGCTCTGCCACATACTGCTTCAAGAAGCCCTCAAATGTCAGCTTTCGCATGGTCTCCACCTCTCCACATACTCCTGATAGCGGATATAAAAATCCCGATACCGCCAGTCGTTCAAGATGCTGGCTCTCAACTCATCTTCATCCGTTGCAAGGTGTTCCAGCAAATCCCAATCCAATTGTCAAGCACAAATCAACGACATTTCATACAATTCATACTATCATGTTGTCAGTCTACATCTCACACTGGCTAATGACCGTGCTGATTGCCGTATCATAATCTTCCGGTGGATACTTATATTTTTTCAGCAAGTGCTTCACCATCTTACGCATACTTGCGCGGGCAGTTTCTTTTTTCTGCAGGTCTATTACGCTTGCATTACTGAATTTCTGCGTTTCCAGCCATCTCCATTGCAGCGTTCGATTGACACAGGTTGAGTTATCGGCAGATACAGCAAACACAACGGGCAGCTCTGGTAACAGAGCTGCCCGTTGTGTTCGTTTATGAAAAGGAGAACTTAGATCTCATACCACTTGATCTCGTTGGCATCCAGATGCAGAGCAAAGCTGCTGCCGCCGGTGGTGTAAACAGTGGTATCCTGCGGCTCGTACGTGTTGTTCACCACACAATACTTGTCGTTCTTGACGTAGGCGTGAACTTCTACATTATAATTGGAGCTGAACCATGTATGCAGCTCTTCCTCACTGTGGGCGCTCCACAGGATAGCACGGTACAGGGTACGGCTGTTGGCAAAGCTGTACGGCACGCCGCTGATGTACACGGCACGACCCTTGCCGAAGTCGTGTGCCGCCATCTGCACTTCTTTGTTCCGCTGCACCAGCACCTCGGTGCCCTCAAGGGCGTAGATGTTCTTTTTGCCCTCGCCAAAGTCCACGGGTTGGTCGGCATCCTGCAAGATAAAGTGGTCGGGGTGCTCCTCCCAGTTGTATTTGTCGTAGTTCAGGGTGAAGCCGTTTTCTTCCTCCACGCCCAGCACGCTGGCAAGCTGGAGAATGTGGCCCTGATACGGGTGACCGGAAGGCTCACCCACGCCGATAAAGCCGCCGCCGTTCCAGACGAACTTGCGGATAGCGGAGGAGATCTCCGGGTCTTCCCACCAGATGCCGCCGGTGTGTGCGGTGTCGGCATCGCCGACATTGATAATGACATCCAACGAATCCAGCAGATGCGGGTCGTTCTTGATATCCTCAAAGCTGATAAACTTCACATCAAAGGGCGCACCGGACAGCATCTCAATGACACCGGCATAGCTATAGTTCTGCTTGTAATAGAGGGCGTGATGCACCATGTGGCAGCCCCAAGCCCGCATTTTGCCCCAACAGTTCAGCACGGCCACTCGCTTGACACAGTAGGGTGTGGTGTCCTTGATGTTCTCGTACAGTTCGCGGAACTCGTTGCAGACGCTCTCCACGTAGTCCACGAACTCCGGGAACTGCAAGGCCAGTTTCAGATAGCCGCCATAGCCGATGCGGTCGATGGGCTTGCGCAGGATAGCGCGGCGGGCTGTAACCCAGTTCTCCTTGGCTTCCCGCACCGGGTCGCCGCCCTCGTGGAAGGTGTCGGGGAAGAAGTACGGCAGGAAACGGCCCTCGGTGTACTTCACGCCTTCAATGTCAGAGATCAGGCGCAGGGTGGAGCCGTTGCCCACGCTGCCCACTACGGCATCCAGTCCGATGGTCTTGAACTCCGGCATGAAAGGTTCGGTGCCGATCCAGTGATCGCCGAGGAACATCATGGCTTCGCACCCGCACGCGTGGGTGATGTCCACCATCTCCTTGGCAAGCTTTGCCACCTCGCGGCGCTGGAAGGCCTGAAAATCCCGGAATTCCTTGCTGGGCACCCGGTATTGGTTGTTATAGTAGCCCTGATCGATGATGTACTCCGGGCGGAACTTGTAGCCCACTTCCTGCTCAAACTGGTTGAGGATATAAGGGCTGACCGAAGCAGAGTATCCATACCAGTCCACGAACTTCTCCCGCTTCAGCTCGTCGAAGATCAGGGTGAACTGGTGGAAGAAGGTGGTGTAGCGGATGACGTTCACATAGGGGTGCTCTGCAATGAACTTGCGCAGGCGCTCCATGGAATACTTGTGGGTCTTGGGCTGACGCACGTCAAAGGTGATCTGGTGCTCAAAATTCGTCCAGCCGTTGGTGGTAGCGTTGTACATATGCACCGGGTCCCAGATGAGGTAAGCCAGAAAACTGACGGTATACTCATGGAACGGCACGGCCTGTACGGTCACACTGCCGTCGGCGTAGCTCCACTGCTCCGGCGGCACGGGCTGACCGGTGGTTCGATCCATGACCTCCCACCAGCGGGTGATGTCGTCGTTGGTGTTCACCTGCATCAGCTCCGGGCTGATGCCCTTCATCAGCGGGATGGTCACGGTGTCGCCGGGGGCGGTGTAAAAGCCGGTCATGATGTAGCACTGCTGCACCTCGTCCGGGTTTGCCTTTGCCCATGCGTTGTCCTTGCGGGTGGTATAGTAGGTGGAGTAGATCTTGGCGTCCGCATCCTTGAGCTGCTGCGGGAAGTCGGTGCCGTCGCAGTCGCGGATGGCATCAGCACCCCACTTTTTTAAGATCTCCAGCGTTTCGGGCACAACGTCCAGGTCTGTGGGAATGGTCACGCGCCCGGTCTTTCTTATTTCATCCATGGGAAACTCTCCTTTTGCCTCTTTTTGAATCGTAGGGGGTCAATCGTAGGCGGCGTTATACAGCGCCAGCACAGCCAGCAGCAGCGCTACGCCCACTAGCATGATGCCAAGCCCTGCCAGCTGTCCGGTCATTTTCCAGCCGGACACCACCAGCACCAGTGCCAGCACGAACAGCACCAGCATCAGGATCATGCGCAGGGCGGGATGGTTTTTCCAATATGCTTTCATCGTCTGTCACCTTAACCTTTCAGGCCGCCCACGGTCATGCCCTGCGTCAGCTGCCGCTGCACGCAGATGTACAAAATCAGGGTGGGCAGCATTACCAGCACAAGACCTGCGTACATCGTGCCGTACTGGGCGGCGCTCTGCTGCGCCTGCATCAGGTTCAAAAGACCTACCGGCAGGGTGCGGGGTGCCTTGGTGGAGCTCATCAGGGTCATGGAGATGATATACTCGTTCCAGAAGGACAGGAAGTTGAACAGGATAATGGTGATGATGGAGGGCTTTGCCATGGGGAAGATGATGCGGGTCATGGTGGAAAAATAGCTTGCACCGTCGATATAGGCGGCCTCCTCAAAATCGTGGGGCAGGGTGGCAAAGTAGCCCGACAGCAGGTAGATGGTAAAGGGCAGCGCGGTGGCGGCGTACACCACCGCCAGCACCACCAGATTGTTCAGCAGAAAGCCGCTGCCGAAATGGCTTTTCAGCCAGACATCGCCGTCCCGCAGCATCAGGAAGATGGGCACCACGATGTAGTTCACGTTGATGAACAGACCCGCCATGAACAGGGTGTTCAGCAGTCGGCGCGCCTTGAAGTTGAAACGGGACAGGCAGTAGGCGGCGGGCAGGGCAACGACCAGCAGCAGCGCCAGCGCCAGCGCGGTGACGATGACCGAGTTGAGCATATATTCGCCCATTTTGGCGCCGTTCCATGCGTTGACGAAGTTCTGCCAGTAGAACCCGGCGGGCAATGCCCACGGGTTGCCGTAGAACTCTGCATTCTGCTTGATGGAGGCCATGAACACCCATGCCACCGGCACGATGATGGTAACGGCCAGCAGAACCAGCACAAAATAGATGAAAAACTTGTACAGACCTTCCGCAGAGCGGGAAGATTTTTCGGTGGTATTCTGCATCTTCTTCCCTCCTTAAAATTCCAGCGTATCGCGGTTGGTGACCTTGTTGACACAGGCGGACAGCGCAAACGAGAACAGGAAAATGACGACGCCGATGGCCATACTATAGCCATACAGGCCAGCGTCCTTCTGGCTGTACATATAGCTCAGCGCCACATCCGATGCGCCGTTGGGGCCGCCGCTTGTCATGGCCTTGACGAAGAGGAAGGCCATGTTGATGGTGGAGATGATAAAGAAGGTGAGGGTGGTGCGGATATTCGTCCAGATGAGGGGGATGGTGATCTGGAAGAACTGGGTCAGCCGCCCGGCACCGTCCAGATTGGCGCTCTCGTACAGGCTGATGGGCACGGCAGACATGGAGGCCATGTACATGACCATGTAGTAGCCGATGGCCTGCCACACCATGGCAATGATGATGGAAGGGATGACCAGTTTTTCGCCCTTCCACAGGATGGGGTCGCTCATGTTGCGGAACAGGCCGATGATGCTGTTCAGCATACCGTTTTCCGGCTTATAGATGGCAGAGAAGATGCCGGAGATGACGACCACCGACAGGATGTTGGGGATGTAGAAGATGATGCGGAAAAAGTTCTGGCCTTTGATCTTCTCCCGGGTGAGGATGGCGGCAAACACCAGTGCAAACGCAAAGGTGACGATGGTGACCACCACCACGAGCAGGATCATATTCTGCATGGAGCGGATGAACTGGGTATCTTTCAGCAGATGCTGGAAGTTTTTGAGCCCCACAAAGGTCTCGTTGGGAGAATAGGCACCCCGCTCATACAAACTCATGCGGAACACGTTGAGGGTGGGCAGGATCATAAAGAGGAAAAACAGGATGGTAGCCGGTGCCACACAGAGGAATACGAACCGTTTGCGGCTTTTATCCGTTCTCATAGGGGATTGACCGCTCCTTTCTTGATGGTACTGTACAGCCCAAAAAAGCGGAGGCGGTAAAAACCGCCCCCGCTGGGCAGGGCTTAATTACTCGATGATGTTGGCGCGCATCTGGTCGCTGGCGGACTTGATGCCGTCGATCCACTGCTGCTCGGTCATGCTGCCGGACACCAGAGAGTTGACGGGGTCGAAGAACACGGTGCGGACTTCCACGCCGGGGATGGCGCTGAAGGCTGCAAAGTTGCCCATAGCTGCCTTTGCGCCGTTATCATAGATGGAGTAGAACATCTTGTTGTCGCCGTCCAGATCATCGGCAATGCCCAGCACAGGCTGGATAGCGCCGCTCTCGGCGAACAGCTTGCAGGCTTCGTCGCTGTACAGGTACGCCACGAACTGCTTGGCTGCATCCAGATGCTCAGCACCCGCCGGGATCCATGCCTGCTCGAACCAGGTGTAGCTGTAGCTGTCGCCGCCGGCCTTGACAGCGGGCAGAGCGGTCATGCCCCACTCAAAGCCGTCTGCACGGGGTGCTTCGGCCATCTCGCCCACAATCCAGGTGCCGTTGGGCATAAACAGGGCCTTGTTGTCCAGCACCAGCTGCTGGTTCTGGGTAAAGTCCTGATCGTTGGCCTGTGCGGGGGTGATGGGGTTGGTGTAGGAAGCCAGCTTTGCCACGATATCAAAGCAGGTCCTTGCCTCGGGGGTGTCCCAGATGCCTTCTTCGTAGTGGGTAGCCTTGTTGAAGAAGTCGGGGCCGCCTGCGGCGTACATCAGCGCATAGAAGAAGGCGTCGAAGTAGCCGGTGGTGGGGTAGGTGAACAGGTAGGTGCCCTCAGCGGCAGCCTTGTCGCCCAGTGCCCACATCTCGTCCCAGGTCTTGGGCACATCCCAGCCCTTTTCCTTCAGGAAACCGGCGTTGTAGAACAGGCCGCAGGGGCTGTAGAACATGGGAGCCAGATAGGTTTTGCCGTCGCCGTAGGGGTTGGTCAGGGAGGTGTCGGTAAAGCCGCCGGCGATCTTCTCGCTCACCTTCTTGCTCTCGCCGGGCACGGTCATGCTCAGCACATCGGTGATGTCGGCGATCAGGTTGCCCTTGATGAACTGCTCGGTCAGGGCAGCTTCACGGCCGGTGGCCAGATGGACCACGTCGGGGTAGTCGCCGCCCTGCATGGAGGGGCCGATGACGTCCTCCAGCTTTTTGTCGGTGGTCAGGTCCACCTTGATGCCGGTCTGGGCGGTAAAGGCCTCGGTGACCTTTTTCCACATCTCAGCGCCGTAGCCGGTCTCGATGGCGGCAACCTTGATGGTGACGTCCGCAGCCACTGCGGAAGAAGTAGCGGCAGAAGATGCCGTGCTGGACGCGGTGGAGCTGGCAGCACCACCACAGGCAGCCAGGCCCAGTGCAGCGGCACCCACGCCAGCCACTTTCAGAAAATTGCGACGAGAAATGCGTTTCATAGTGTATCCTCCATCATAAAGTTCCGTTCAAAACACAGCCGGGGCAAACAGGCTTCGTCCGAGAGGGCTGTGGTTTTTTCTGGTTCCAATATAGAGGTTTTTACGGTTCGCAACAAGGTCTTTGTTGCTTCATTTTTTAGAAATATTGCTTTTCGGGAAATTCTTTCAGCAAAAGCAATAAAATTTGTACTGTAGTTTTGGTACATTTTCCCCGCTTGTAACCAGTTTGACATATTTTTTGCACTCTATCGAAGGCAAAAGTATTGAACCCATCCAAAAATCAGGGCTTGCATTTTTTCTTCATTGCCTCTATAATAAGAAAAAACGTACGAAGCAACGCATCGTTTTTAGGCTCGTATTTTTAGTATCTTGCTTTTATTTTTATGTTTTTTGTTCTTCGCCTCAAAAGGAGCCATTTATGAGTACCGAGCGATTTGATATCCGCCATGCTCCCGCTCCACGGGAATCCTTCCGGCTGCTGTACATCAGCAAAAGCAAATTTGGCGGCGATTGGAACAGCACTGCCCACACCCATTCCTGCACAGAGCTGTTCTACTGTCTGAGCGGAGAAGGTCAGTTTTATTTAAGCGGTCAGCTTTATCCAGTCAAACCGGATGATATGATTATCGTCAATCCGCAGGTAGAGCATACCGAGTTGAGCCTGAATGCTTCACCTCTGGAATACATTGTATTGGGCGTTGCTGGCATCGAGATCTTATTTGGAAAATCAGATTCTTCCTACGCCATATTCAACTGCCGGGAAAATCGGGAGCGGATGGTGACGCTGCTCCATATGCTGCTGGCCGAAGCTGACCGCAGTCTGGACGGCTGCGAAACGGTCTGTCAGGATCTGCTGGAAGTGTTGCTCATCTGGCTGGTGCGGTGTACCACACTTTCTTTGCAGGTAGAGGAAACGCCCCGCTCCGACAGCCGGGAGTGTGTGGAGATCAAGCGGTATCTGGACAGCAACTATCGCGAAGATATCTCGCTGGATATCCTTGCTGAAATCGCCCACATCAACAAATACTATCTGGCCCATACCTTCCAAAAAGAGTATGGCATCTCTCCCATCACCTATCTGAACCGCCGCCGCATTGAGGAAAGCAAGTATATGCTGGGCAACACCGGTTACAGTCTGGCGCAGATCAGCGAGTTGATGGGTTTTTCCTCTCCCAGCTATTTTTCCCAATGCTTCCGCAAGGCGGAAGGCTTGACCCCCAATGAATACCGCCGTCAGGTGCGGCAGGGACAACGCCCTGCCCCGTCAAAACGGCATGAAGTATAACGAAAACGAGGAATTTATGATGAAATCCGTTACCCTTTCTCTGCTCCAGTCTGCTGCAAATGCTTTTGATTTTGGCGGGCCCGTGGTCTGCAATGCCAACCACTATGGTGAGGGGCATATCAACGACACCTTTGTGGCCTAGCGGGAAGATCATTCCAAACGCTTTATTTTGCAGCGCATCAACACAGATACCTTTACTAACCCGGTGGGCCTGATGGAGAATATCTGCGGCGTGACCCGGCATCTGCGGGCGAAAATTCTTGCCGAGGGCGGCGACCCAGCACGGGAAACGCTGAATGTCATCCCAACTTTGTCGGGGTCGACTTGCTATCTGGATGCAGACGGCGGCGCATGGCGTGCCTACGACTTTGTAGAAGATACCATCTGTTTGCAGCAGGTCGGCAGCGAAGCCGACTTCCGCACCGTGGCCGAGACGCTGGGCAAGTTCCAGAACCAGCTGGCGGATTACCCGGCCTCCACCCTCCACGAAACCATTGCCCGTTTCCACGACACGCCCAACCGCTATGCCAATTTTGAAAAAGCCCTCGCCGCCGATGCACTGGGCCGCGCAAAGAACATTGCGCCGGAAATCGAATTTATCCATGCGAGGGAGCAGGACTGCCATGTTCTGCTGGATCAGCTGGCAGCTGGCGAAATTCCTCTGCGCGTCACCCACAATGACACCAAGATCAACAATGTCCTCATCGATGCCGCTACCGGAAAAGGCATCTGTGTCATTGACCTCGACACCGTGATGCCGGGACTTTCGGCCTACGACTTCGGCGATTCCATCCGCACCGGTGCCAACGACTGCGCTGAGGACGAACCTGACCAGAGCAAAGTCCATTTTGACCTGCATCTGTACGAAGTGTTCGCCAAAGGGTATCTCTCCACTGCCGGGGCATCCATGAGCATGGCAGAAAAAAAGAGTCTTGCATGGGGTGCAAGGCTCATGACACTGGAATGCGGCATCCGTTTTCTGACTGACTATCTGGAGGGCGACCATTATTTCCATATTGCTCGCCCGGATCACAACCTCGACCGCGCCCGCACCCAGTTCACGCTGGTGCGGCAGATGGAAGAGGTTTTCGATCAGATGCTGGAAATCGTCTGCCCGGACAATCACTGATTTCGCAATCTCCTCCATTCGGATACAGCAAGAAGCATGGACGCTCTCCTTTTCGGGGGCGTCCATGCTTCTTTTTACAGCTTATCCCTACACACCCATCAAATCGTCCTTTGAGGACGCTGGGAGCGTCGAGGACATGATGCTCTGCAGCAAATTATGAAAGCCCTTTTCAGCCCTGACCAATCACAATCCCTCAATGGCTATCATTGTAGCTGTAAATAGAAAAAACAGCTCAAGCAGCCTCCTATAAGTCCTACTATCACCGCTTTACCACAATAAATTTTTCAAAACCATCTTGACGCGCCTTGCGAACCATGATATTCTCTGTCACAAATCCCACCGATTTTGTGGATTGGTTTGAAACCATCCACAAGATGTGGTCGTGTTCATTTTGAACACTGCCTCGCCGTGGATCATCCCTGAAAGATTAACCGCCCCGCAACACACCCGATTCATTTTGCCGTCGATTCACCCCGACAAAATCATCGCTGCGCTGCGTGGGCGGTATTTTTCTTTTACGGGAGCTGCACCTTGAAAATTTCATGAGCCGACCGGACGTGATACCGACTTTTCGTCAACGCCGCTGCACAAACAGGGGCAGGAACTGC
>OKZN01000434.1_pt1 | contig 10452 bp, 10 predicted proteins | sample 1609111 | NCBI WGS metagenome assembly OKZN01 (sample SAMN02675048, study PRJEB24791) | human gut metagenome, SKBSTL034 | isolation source: stool | host: Homo sapiens | place: USA
TAGGTTTCGATTGAGAATCGACCGTAGGGTGCAGTGGTGCAATGCCGTTCGATTTCGAATCGGACATGGGGTGCAGGTCTGCAAGTAGGTTTCGATTGAGAATCGACCGTAGGGTGCAGTGGTGCAATGCCGTTCGATTTAGAATCGGACGTGGGGGTGTAGTTGTGCAAGTGTGTTTCGATTGAGAATCGACCGTAGGGGGCAGGTAGAATACTTCGATGTAGTCTGGCTTTACTGGCGTTCGATTTTTGTTCCTCCTGCCCCAGCTTCTTAAAGGCTTTGTCGTCTCCTTTGTTAAACGCTTCCTCTTTCAGTCGCCGGGTTTCCTCCAGTTTATTTTTGAGGTTGTCAATGTTCTTGCTCGCTTGTGAGGTGTTAAGGAGCAGGACTACTTCTTTGATTTCTTTTGAGTTCATAAAAAAACAGCGTGTGTAGTTTGGATTTGCTCCAAAGGTACACACGCTGTTTGCGTAGAGAAAGGACATTTTTTAGTATCCGTAGTAGCGCCATGACTTAGGGCGGAAGGTTCCCCTCGGTCTTTTCTTGAGTGCAGCTTCGCGCCGATATTCTTCGGCCTTTTTATCGCTCCACTCTCTAAAGTCTTTATGGAAAGCATAAAAAAGGAAGGAAGTGACGAACCCGGCACCTCCAAAAATGAGGATAAAAGCAATGATGAAAGAAAACATAACAGGCTCTTTTATAGGTTTGACACCGCAAAGATACTTATTTCCCCTCTTTCGCGGTGTCGCTCTCGGTGTCTTTTTCGTTCCCAGTTTTTGCGGCGCGGGGCGCGTGCGTCGGTCATTCGCCCGACAGCGAGGCGACAATCTCCCGTTCGCGCTCCGAGAGTGGGAGCACCTGTATTTCACGAGCCGCCAGCCGTTCAGCCGCCAGCCGTTCAGCCGCCCGCCGTTCAGCCGCCAGCCGTTCAGAGAGCAGGAAGCCCGAGCCGAACAATCCTTTTCCGCAGTCCAGCTTTCGGGCAAACATCGTTTCACAGCGCGGAGCCTTCCATTCAATGCCACGCGTCGCGAGCTTCCCGAGGACGGATGCCACTGCGACATGGGCAGGATAGCCCAGCAGCGGACGCGCTTTCGGTTTCTTCTCCGCCAATGCTTCTCTGTCGGCCTCTTCGATGAGCTTACACAAATCGCCTGCCACGACGAAGGCGGGCGCGCCCGGGTAGCAGTTTGTAATAAACGAGGTGCTGACCTTCGCCCCATTCGCGTACGTGACGCGGGCGTTGCACACGATGCCCGTCACCTCTTCGCGGTTACAATAATTGAAGAGGGTCAGCTGCGGCGCGAAGAGGAAGAAGCGGATGCCGTGCAGGATGTACCAGTCCACGATGCTGGCAAGGATCGAGAACGGCGGGTTGTCCAGCACCAGGCAGCCCTCGGGGTAGGCTTCGGCCTGATAGTCGCCGCCCGGGCGGAAGGGGCGGACGATTTCCACGCCTTCCGCCAGGGGCATGATATTGTCGCCCACCCACTGCCGTACCGCTTCGTAGACTTCGGGCGGGGTGTAACAGTCGTCGGTGGTCTTTTTGGGTTTGAATTTGTCGACAAACTCTTCGTAGGTTTCTCCGTGTGCCATAGGTAGGTATGAAATTGTTAGTTAGGATTCAAAGAATAGAAATGGGGGCGCCATGCCGCCTTTTTTCTTCAACCACGGAATACACGGAAATCACGGAATTTTTCCGTGACTTTCCGTGCCATTCCGTGGTTCAGTTTCCGCCGTCCGCGTTAAGCAGGCTGCACGGGTGTCACCACACCGCCGCCCGTCGAGCCCGAGCCTTCGCCGCCGTCACCGGGTGCAGGGTTCTTGTCCGCCCCGCCGCCTTCGCCGCCTTCGGGCGCAGGTGCAGGATTCTTGTCGTCGCCTTCGCCGGGCTTCGGTTGGCTGACCATGTGCTGCTTCGTGTAGCGCACCAGTTCGTTCACCTTCGCCGCCAGCGCGGGGAGCGTCTCTTCGCCAAACATCGTAATCACCGCGTCGGCCACAAAGAGCAACTCCTTCAACGCCTCGTCCGTCTTGAGGCGCGCGTTAGCCAATGCTTCGGGCGTGAGCGCAGCGCGTTCCTCGTTACGCTGGAGCATCGCCGCCTGGAGCGCGGTCGCACCCTGCTTCATTTGCGCTACAAACTGCGTCGCACCGATGGCCGTCACGTGGGGCTTCATCGCCTCTTTTTCTCTGAAGGTTGGGTTTCTGCTGCTGCGCGGCTCTCATTGTTTATTTGCCGGAGTTCCTGTCGGGCGTCGCGCAGTTTGGCAGTGAGTTCCTGCCATTCCTGTGAGTTGCGTTCCACGTTGCCGCTGTTGAGCGCGGCATTGATTTCCTTGATGACCTTTTTCAGTTCCTTGGGTGTGGCCTTGTCCAGGTTGCGCAGGGCGCGGTCGATGATTTGCGTGCGCGACATCATGCGGTCGAGTGCCTGCTTGGCGCGTGCTTCTTCGGCTTTGGCGCGTCGCATGCCTTCCTGGTCTCCTCTGCGTAGTGCGTCGAGGTAATTCTGATGAGCTTTAATCCGTTGTTCATCGTACTTTTTGCGAGTCTGCGTTGCCTGGTTCGCGTCGAGTATGATTTTGATGATTCTGGTGTCCTTATCCATAATTCGTGCTTTAAAAATTATGGAGCAAAGGTATTTCAAGCGTGACGGATGATAAAAGACAAAAGGCTGGGACGAGTAGTAACCTCGCTCCAGCCTTTTGTCATCTCAGCCAGTCTTGGAATGTCATGTCAGAGGGTATGGTTCCCATCCGCTGGCCGGCTCTGAATATTTCGTACTCATTGCGCATCCATTTCTGTCTTTTCTCTTCGAGTTTTTGCTTTTGCCTAGCTTTTTGTTTGAAATCGAAATCATCAACGAATTTCCGGCATTTTTCATCGTATTCCTTGTCGATTGCAGAACGTATGGCAACATACACAGAAGCGGCGAGAAGAGCACCTTCTCCGATAAAAATCAAAATGAAAATCGTATGAAGAGTCATGGCTTTGAGTATTTCTAGGTTTGACACCGCAAAGATACCTATTTCTCCCCTTTCGCGGTGTCGCTCTCGGTGTCTTTAAGGAGGGTTGCATCCCGTTGGTGATATGAAGCGGGAGGCAACCTTTCAACCTTAACCCTTTCTTCAAAATTCCGACACAGCCCCGACACAGCCTCCTTGTACTTTTGCACCCGGAAACAAGACATAACATACTCAATGCAGATTATTAAGCATTCCTTGGCGTTAGCATTGCTCGCGTCAGGATTACCTATGAGTGTACAGGCTGACGAACGGCCTGACCACGATGTGCCCGAACAAGTGGCACGAACGAAAACAGACCCCACTGCTACCGTGATAAAGGGTAGGGTGGTTGATGCCAAGAGTGGCGAGTACATTATCGGGGCGCGTGTTTCGTTCAAAGAGAACAAACAAATCTTTACCATCTCGGGATTGGACGGCTCGTTTACACTGCAAACGAACGGTCAGACGGGAACGCTCGTGTACAGCAGTCTCGGGTACAAGCAAGGGGAGTTCGTCCTTTCAGAAGATTGTGCAGACACAGAGCTATCCCTTCCTCTCGAAGAACAAAATGTAGCCCTCGGCGAAGCGGTCATCATGGCGCATAACCCCGGACGCACTGAGGCGGGTGCACGCAGCATGGAGCGCAAGGCGATGAACGTGATGAACGTCATGAGTGCTAAAGCCATCGAACTTTCGCCCGACCTCACCGTAGCCAACGCTTTGGGACGCATCTCGGGGATTACGCTCGAACGCAGTGCCAGCGGTGAAGGGCAGTATGCCATTTTGCGCGGCATGGACAAACGTTACAACTATACGTTGGTCAATGGGGTGAAGATTCCTTCGCCCGATAACAAAAATCGCTTCGTGCCGCTTGACATCTTTCCGGCTGAAATGCTCGATCGGCTTGAAGTGAGCAAGTCGCTGACGGCCGACCTCGAAGGCGACGGCATCGGGGGGGCAGTCAATATGGTCATGAAGGATGCGCCCGACAGCCGACAATTTACGGGTAACTTTTCGATGGGTTACAGTGCGCTCTACTTTGACCGCGATTTTACCTCGTTTCGCACCTCTGGCATTCAGAAGCATTCGCCCAACGAACGTCACGGACTCGACCACAGTGTCACGATGAGCGATTTTACCACGCGCAACTTGGCATTGAAGGAGAAGCAGTTTGTGCCCGACCTGACGTTGGGACTTTCCTATGGCGACCGCTTCTTCAATCGTCGACTGGGACTCATGTTGGCAGTCAGTGCGCAAAATATTCATCGCGGCAAGGAAAGCAAAATCTATGCGCAAAGCGGTACGACCAACCTCGACGGCACGCTGACTACGCGCGACTATTCCGAAGAGCAGTCCCGACTGGGTGCTCACCTCAAACTCGACTTCCTTCCTGCAGCCGATAGTGACCGCCACAAGCTGGCGTGGTACAACGGTTATATGTTCCTGCGCAACCAGCAGGTGCGCGACACCCGCGAAAGCCGCAAGGAGGCCGTTCGTATGCGCCTCAATCAGCAGGGCATTTTCAACTCGACCCTCTTGGGTGAACATGCTTTTCTCGACGACGGTGCGTTGCGACTGAACTGGCGTGGAGTCTATTCGAAGGCAACCAATCGCACTCCCGATAATGCCGAAATCTTCCTCACCACAGCCGCAACCGGCGTACAGACTGTCAGCATCAATCCCGGTGCCGTGCGCCGTTGGGAACACAATGACGACGAGGACTGGGCGGGTTATGCCGACCTTAGTCACCGTCTCGACCTGTCGTCACAGACTACGCTTACCATCAGTGCCGGCGGTATGTTTCGAGACAAAAAGCGTAGTTCCTTCTTCAACGAATATACCTTCAAGCCCACTGCCGAACAGCGTACCCTGGTGCGTGGCAAGGACTGGTTCAACTTTGACGAAATCCAATTTGCCGCTCCGCGCTTCGGTAATCTGAGCGATCCGCTCAATTACGACGCGACCGAACAGGTAGGTGCGGCTTACGCAATGGGTAAATTAGAAACTGGCGCCTGGGAACTGACGGCTGGTCTGCGTGCCGAACACACGAACCAAGGCTACACGCTACTCTTCCCCACAGAAGGTGCGCGCAACCGTGGACATCAGAAGTATTGGGACTGGCTTCCCGACTTCCATGCCAAATATCGCGTGCATACGGATGCCAACTTGCGCTTCTCGTATGCCCGCTCTATCAACCGCCCGAGCTTCTTCGAAATTGTGCCTTACAAACTGCTGGGCGAGGACTATAACGAACGCGGTAATCCAGATGTACGTCACACCGTGGCAGACAACTTCGACTTGCGCTACGAGTGGTTCCCTACTGCTTCCGAGCAGTTGATGGCAGGCGTATTCTACAAGCGCATCGACGACCCCATCGAGTACGGCATGGAGACCAGCGGACAGGATACGTACTACACGCCTGCCAACTTTGGTACGGCGCACAACATGGGTGTCGAAATCGACGTGACGAAGTATTTCCGTTGCTTTGGCATCCGTGCCAACTACACCTATACGTATTCACGCATACGTACGCAGAAGACGGTCGAACTGAAGAACCCCGACCCCAACGGCGAAACGACCACCATCACACAGACGGTTAGTCAGACGCGTCCGCTCTTTGGTCAGGCTGCCCACGTGGCCAACGTATCGCTCCTTTACAAAGATGCAACTCACGGTTGGGACGCTCAGTTGGCACTCAACTACACCGGCAAGCGTCTGTGCATCGTGTCCCGCTTCCTCGACAACGACTCTTGGCAAGACGGTTACACACAGTTGGATGCTTCGGTTGAGAAGAATTTTGGCAACACCGGTTGGAGCCTTTTTGCCAAAGCCAACAACTTGCTCAACCTTCCGCTGGTGCAGTACGTAAAGCGCAATGTCCGCAACGAAAATCTCGGTCCCGAAGTGGAACGTCACAAGGGCGGACTGCTCGAACGAAAGGAAAAGCATGGTCAGAGTTTCTTGATCGGCGTAAGGTTTAAGCTGCTGTAAGTTCGGTGATTCGAAACATAGACCTATCGAAACATCGACAGCACGATTGCAAAGAAAAGTCCCCGCCGCCTCTCAGCGACTCCACCAACCTTTTCCCATCTCTTTCATCAAACAATTCCATCAACCCCATAACATTTCATTCAATGAACACCAAACATTTCGTGTTGGCTGCCCTTTGTCTGGCAGCAGGAACTTTCACCGCTTGCAGCGATGACGACGAACCCGCAGGCAATCCCAATCCTCAGCCTCAGCCCAATCAGCCCTCTCCCGAGGTCGTGCTCCAGGGCGATACCGTCAGCGGTGTATGGACCAAGAACTCTGTCATTAAGGTCAAAGGTCACCACCTCACCGTGCCCGAAGGCAAGTCCTTGACCATCGAACCGGGTGTGACCGTAGAATTCGACATCGACGGTGTAGGCACTAGCCACACGCCGATCGAAATGATTGTCGATGGTTCACTCTACAGTAAGGGTTCTGCCGAAGCTCCCATTCGTTTCACCGTAGCTGAGGCCAGCCGTACGGAAGCCAATGCCTTCGCCGGACTTTGGGGCGGTATTATCGCTACGGAGAAGTGTCCCGAAATGCTTTTCGATCATACCATCATCGAGTACACCGGTGGTGCAGTTTCACAAGATTCTCCCTCTGCCCTCAAGGGCATCTATACCCCGGGTGAAGACTATGCGCCGCAGATTACGACCAACAACATCCACGGCCGTTATGTCATCACCAACTCCACGCTCCGCAACGGTATCAGCGATGCCATCTACATGATGGGCGGACAGGCCATCATCCAGCACAACACCTTTGCCGGTAACGGTGAAACGGGGGGTGAAGCCATCAACATCAAGGCGGGTTGCAAGGTCGACGCTGCGTTCAACCTCATCTATTCGCCCAACACGAACGGTCTCAAGCTTTCTTCTTCAGGTCAGAACGACGAAGCTGGCCGTCACCAGGCACTCGTTCGTGCGTACAACAACACCATTGTCAATGCCGGTTGGCGTCGTGACGGCGTAAAGGGTGGTTCCGTCTATTTGGAAAAGAATGCCCTCGCCTCGGTCTTCAACAACCTCATGGTCAACTGCAAGTTCAAGGCGATGACCCCGAAGTGGGGCAATGCTGCCATCGATGCCGGTTGCTCTACCGACTGTGTCGTTGACTACAACTTCTACGCTGCCGGTAAGGTTACCTCCTCCCTGCCTCAGGATGTCGAGGACGGTACGACAGACCCCTTCCTCAGTCTGACGAAGAAGAACAAGAACATCTTTGCCGAGTTTGTCGACGTGCACAGCATCGTTTCAGCCAAGGCTGGCGATGAGGCTACCGATCCGCTCTTTGTCAACTACGACCTCAACGCCACTTCGCTGACCGCCTTCACCATCCATCCTGCATGGGACTTCCACGTAGCCACGACGTCACCCGTCTTCCAGGGTGCTTATAGCGGAACAGACGCGAAGATGCTGCCTTACTTCGGCACCAACGGCATCACCGTCAATGGTCAGACCTACAAGACCGATGCTCCCGTAGTCCGCTTCGGTGCATTCGGAAGCAAGTAAGAATAAAAACAGTTTAGGAGTTGAAGAGTTCGGGAGTTAAGAGGACGCATTTTGCTAAATGAATGCCTTACGCTACCACTAAACTCTCAACTCCTCAACTCCTTTTTTTATATTAAACCTCCCAACTCAGTATTCCATTTATGCGAATCCTTTCCTCCTTATTCCTCTTCCTCTTTGCCTTTTCCCTTCAGGCACAAACGCCCGCAGATTGGGCAAAACTTACAGGCGACATCAACTTCTATCTGTGCAACGACATGGGTCGTAACGGGTATTACGACCAAAAGCCCATAGCCGAACTCATGGGACGCATGGCCGAAGAGATTGACCCCGAATGCGTCTTTGCCGCTGGCGATGTTCACCACTTCTTTGGTGTCGAAAGCACCACCGACCCCTTGTGGCAGACCAACTACGAGCTTGTTTATTCTCACCCCGATCTCATGTTGCCCTGGTACCCCGTGCTCGGCAATCACGAATATCGTGGCAACACGCAGGCCGTTCTCGACTATGCCCAAGTGTCACGCCGCTGGATGATGCCCGCCCGCTACTATTCCAAGTCCTTCAGCGATAACGGTGTGAGCATTCGTTTCGTCCTCATCGACACAGCTCCTCTCATCGAACATTACCGCAAGGACATCGCGAAATATCCCGATGCACACAAGCAGGACATCGACCGCCAATTGGCTTGGATAGACAGCACCCTGACCGCCGCCAACGAAGATTGGGTTGTCGTCATCGGTCACCATCCCGTCTTTGCTGAAACAGGCAAGACCGTGACCGAACGTCAGGACATGCAACGCTTGCTCGACCCCATCCTTCGCAAGCACAAGGTTGACGTGTATGCCTGCGGCCACATCCACAACTTCCAGCACCTGCGTTTTGCCGGCAATTTGACCGACTATGTAGTTAACTCTGCTGCCGCACTGAGCCGCAAGGTGAAGCCCGTCGAAGGCACCCAGTTCTGTTCACCCGCAACCGGCTTCAGTGTCATCAGCGTAACCAAGCAGGCACTCGACTTCCACTTTATCGACAAAGAAGGCAAGGCGATTTACACCGTGCACCACACCAAGTAACCGTCCGTTCCCCCTCTTCTGGCTTCCTATTACGTAAAAATGAGGCTCGACACCGTAACAAGTGTCGAGCCTCATTATTGTTTTCTGGGCCTCTCCCGAAGGAGTCGCAGCAAGGAAGAATCATGCGCGATCTCAAGTTTCTTCAGTCCGTGCAGGCAGTCCGCCACCTCCACTCCAGGCAAGAGCGTCTGACTATTCGTATTTCTCCATGTAAAAGAACAATTCATTTTGGGTCGCAGTAGTAATTATGGAGGGAAGATTCTTCTGCTTCGGTTCGCAGTGGTAGTACGGTCGCGGCATGCCGCGACCGTACTACACTATCAGCAACTTCGTTAGCTCACATCTACCTTGCCCGTTACGACATCGCTGATAAGGCGTTGCTTGTATTCCTTGAGTTTCTCAATTTGGGAACGCTCGGACTGACAAAGGCGGTCGATTTGGGCGGTTTGGTGTCGAGGTAGGCAACAATGGCTTGTTGCTCGGGGAGGGGAGGAACGGGGATTTGTTGTTTCTTTAATTCAGCAAATGATAATGTCAATCTGATGCCTGTCCCCATTCCATGAAATAACTTCTTGCTATCCATTGCTTTAAACAAGTAGTTGTAATATGTAGCTTCAACTCCTTTTCTGGGGGTAACAATCAGATAAGCAGATGTAATAATTCCCTTTTGTGGTGCTATTGCAATTCTCTGAGAAATAAAGTCGTAATTTAAGTTCAGACAGTTGATAGCAAGGTCGTTCTTGTTGATGATAGTATATCCGATGTACGTATCCTTTAGAGATGAAACGTCTCCTATTTCATTTTTGGGAACTAATCTACCATAGTTGAATTTCAAAGCGTGGTCGAACTCATAATCAGAGTTCTTTTTCTTATTCTCAGAAAAGAGCATGGCAATACGTTTAACCTCCCAATGCTCCGGCACCCTTCCAACCCACTTTATCCCCGACTCCTTCATGGGCACATTCGGATTGATTCCCCGTGTCACGGCCTCGGCAATGAGGCTTTGTTTTAATTCCTCCAAGGCCGCAATCTTCTTCTCAGCTGCTGAAATGTATTCGTCAATCTTCGAAACTTTGGAGTCTAAGTAGGAGACGATGGCTTGCTGCTCGGAGAGGGGAGGATAAGTCACTCTAAATGTTTTAATGGACTCCGCGCTTAACCCTTCTCTGTCTCCTTTTTGATAAAACCATACTTGGGATTGCCCTGCATTCGATTGTAGAAAGTATGAGAGGTATTGATGGTTGATAGATTTTGGTCTTATGATACAAACATGTTGGTTTACATTAGCCTTACCTAAAGTTTTATCAACATAGTAACATCTACCAATTGAACCGCCAGTAATGTTTAAAAGGACATCGTTGGGTTGAACTTGAGTATTCTTCATCTTGTCATTGATGGATTCAGAGATGTAAACAACTCCGTCCAATTCCAAACCTTCAAAGTGTATATTCTGACTTCTAAGAAACTTGATGCCTTCTTTACAATAAACTTCTGCACCACCTTTGGGTGTGCTACCACTACCAACTTTAGAAACTACTCTGTTCAATTTAGGAACCTTCCAATGCCCCGGAATCTCCCCGATCCACTTCACCCCGCTATCCTTATATTCCTTATATCTTTTCATGATTAGTCATTTAAAATAGCGTTCAACAATCCGTCGGTGGTAGCTTCGAGTTCGCGAATCTCCGCTGCAATCGTTTCGCGCGAACGGAGTTCAACGGGACGGTAGAAGTATTTGGTAAAGGAGAGTTCGTAACCAATGACCGTCTTGTCCTCGTCAACAAAGGCGTCGGGCGCGTAGGGAAGTACCTCGTTCTCCATAAAGGCAGC
>OKZN01000435.1_pt1 | contig 10434 bp, 6 predicted proteins | sample 1609111 | NCBI WGS metagenome assembly OKZN01 (sample SAMN02675048, study PRJEB24791) | human gut metagenome, SKBSTL034 | isolation source: stool | host: Homo sapiens | place: USA
CCCCCAAGCCCCAGCCGGACGACGACGAGGACGACGATGACGTCCCGCCCCCGGCACAGGAGAATGCCCCCGAACCCCTGCCCGGCGGCATGGTGGTCAAGGGCTTCTTTTCCAGCCGGGTCACCATCCAGCAGCTGGACCTTTCGGGGGTCACGGAAAGCGGCATCGGCCCCATGGTCGGCAGCGTAAAGGCCTCCGACGCCGGAGAGGATCTCACCTCGAGGGGTGCGGTGCTTATTGAGAGCGCCGCCCCCCGCTCCACCGTCACCACCGACATCCCCAGCCTCCGGGAGGACGGCGTGGAGGACATCTTCTTCCGGTATCAGGACACCATGACCCACTATAGCGTGGAAAAGATGGCCGACGCGGCGGGCGAGGACGCTGACGTGGAGCTGAAGCAGAACAGGGAGGACATCAGCCTCCGGCTGGACGGCGAAACGCGGGATGACCTGTCGGAGCGCTTTCGGGAGTTGTGGATACCAGAGGTGGAGGAGTGGCTGATATTGACCCACGAACACGAAGAGGTAGAGCGAAAAACGAGTGAAGAACTCAGACGTGAACTCGACGAATTACTGAAACAAAAGCGGGAGATGGACTTCCAACTCGCGAAAAAAAGGGCCGACCACCCGAGTTTGGATTGGTGGCTCGAGCCTGCGAGAACGGAAACGCCGAGAATCGGGCTTGACGAGTCCCTAGCCCCTCAAAGGAGAACCTGAGCCGCGGCGACGGCATTGCATGATACACAGAACGAAAGGAGACAGACTATGAGACTGAAAAGCGCACTCCGGCGGGGCGTAGCCGCCGCCGTCATCGCGGGCATCGTGGTAAGCTCCGGCATCCCGGCCTATGCGGGAACATGGAACATCGCCGACGGCGACATCACCGTGAAGGCGGGCGACGCCGAAGGCACGAACAGGGTCACACAGGGCGAGAAGGATGTGGAGGACACCGATACCGTCATCACCGGCGAGTCGAAGGAGAACACCGTCACCATCGACACCTCCGGCGGCGACGTGGACGTCACCTTCGACGACCTGAAGATCGACGTCAGCGGCAAGAAGGAGGGGGATGGCAGCGGTGACAGCCCAGTCGATGCGGGCAAAGCCGCCGTCACCGTGCAGGGCGACCACGATGCGACCATCGAGCTGGACGGCAAAAACGAGCTGAAGAGCGGCGGCTACAATGCGGGCCTCGAGAAGGACGGCCACGAGCCAGAGGGCACCCTGACCATCAAGGACGACAAGGGCAAGGACGGCTCCCTCACCGCCGAGGGCGGCGACAACGGTGGCGCAGGCATCGGCGGCGGAATGGAGAGCACCGGCAGCAACATCAAGATCACCGGCGGCACGATAGAGGCCGTGGGCGGCGAGGGCGCTGCCGGTATCGGCGGCGGTGTGTACGGCTCGGGCCGCGACATCGAAATTTCCGGCGGCAAGGTGTCGGCCACGGGCGGCGATGCGAATGAAAATCTGCATCCCTCCCGCCCCGGCGCGGCTGGCATCGGCGACGGCGCAGGCACGGAAGGCCGCGAGATAGACCCGGATGCGCCGCCCAGCAACCCCGACAACCCCAATCACATCATCATCTCCGGCGACGCCGAGGTGGAGGCCAAGGCGGGCGCCAGCACCGGCGGCAAAACTGCGGCCATCGGCGGCGGAGATGTCGGCGAGATCTCCAATGACGCCCTCTCCGACGACGACCACAAGGTGACGGGCGGCAGTCTGACCCGCTACGACCCCGACGGGAAGAAGAAGGAGGACTACAGCTACGACCGGCGGACGCCCTCCCAGCCGGAGCAGCCGGACAAGCCGGGCAAGCCGGACAATCCGGAACAGCCCGATGATACCGAGAACAACGACGACGAGGACGACGACGAGGACGACGCTCCGAACACGCAGGCTGGCGAGGTGCCGGGCCGCGTGAAGCAGATGTACGAGACCACCGGCGTGATCACCCATCCGGATGGCACACAGGAGCTGGGGGACGTGGCCACGGCGGAGTATGACCCGGTCAACAAGGTCCTGAGCTTCGATGCCCACGGCACACTCTTTCGGATGACAGGCGACTCGCTGCGGGAGCTTGCAGAGGAGGTCCATGAGCTTCGCATCCGGTTCCTTGATGGGGAAGGGCGGGAGATGGAGGCCGTCATTCCGCTGGCCCGGATCAAAGATCTGGTCGGCGTGAATGGTGCGTTCGAACTCGAGCTGTCCCATGAAGGGCGTTATCGGTTCCATGTTGTGGGGCAGACGGGATATGATAGAAAAACATTCTCGGATGAGGCCGTCCTGCGCCAAAGCGGCAAGGAACTGATCCTCGTGTACCGCGTTGGCGATGAGGAGCAGAAAGCGCAGGAGACCGCCCGGGTGGAGGAGGCGATCGCCCGCCGCAAGCAGGAGAAAGAGCAATGGGGAACGGTCCTCTCCGGTCGGGAAGGCGGCTCCCTGAGCGGACTGCCCGGGCTGACTCAGCCGGGAACGGGTGCCGTCGGTGACCTCAGCGGGCTGACGACTCTCTCGCCGGACAGCCTTACCACGGCCCAGCAGCCGAAGCAGTCCGCCTCCGAGCCGACGGTGTGGAAGACATTTACCGGTAACATCGTGAAGCTCGCGGGCGGGAAGCAGGACGGCAAGAAGGACGACCCGGCCCCCTCCGTCGGCGACCTCAGCGGCCTCCCGACTCTCTCGCCGGAGAGCCTTACCACGGCCCCGCAGCCGGAGCAGGCCGCAGCCCCCGGGCCGGAAGACTCCATCCGGATACCGCTTCTTGAGGACGAGGAAAAGATAACCATTCAGCCTTTCACGGAGAAGACCCCGGCGGAGGAACAGACCGATACTGCCGGCCCTCGCGGCCAGCAGGGCAGGCGGGATGATTCCTCCCGGCAGACCGAGGCAGGCCCTCGCGGGGCACAGGCAGGCAGAGACGGCGATAAGACCGGCGAACCCCGCGGCCCTCGGGGCCGGCACGCGGGACGCGGAAACTGACCTGAGCACAATCACCAAAAACCGCCGATAGAAAATAGCAATGTTGTACGAAGAAATCTGCCCAAAACCCCTTGCAAAATCACGATGAGCTGAGTATAATACCACTCATGAAACGCAAAACGTCCTGCCCCTCGTCCGGCAGGGCGTTTTTGTCGGCAAAAATCCGGCAAAGAAATGTTAAGTGACCGCCCGGGGAGGGGCTTTGTATGACAAAAGACATGACACAGGGCAGCCCGCTCAGGCTCATCCTTGCCTTTGCGGTGCCGCTGATGCTGGGCAGCCTGTTCCAGCAGTTCTACAATCTGGCCGACACCATCATCGTGGGCCGCTTCGTGGGCGTGGATGCGCTGGCGGCGGTGGGCAGCGTGGGCGGCCTGAACTATCTGGTGCTGGGCTTCGTCAACGGCATCGCCTGCGGCTTCTCCATCCCCATCTCGTGGACCTTCGGCGCGAAGGACTACCGCGAGATGCGGCGCTACACCGCCAACACCGTCTGGCTGAGTCTCTTTTTCGCCGCCGTGCTCACGGTGGTGACGGTGGCCCTGACCCGGGCGGTGCTGGTCTGGACCAATACCCCCGACAACATCATCGACATCGCGGACATCTACATCCGCACCATCTTCTGGGGCATCCCCTTCACCCTGCTGTACAACGTCACCAGCGCCCTCATGCGTGCGCTGGGCGACAGCAAGCGGCCGCTGTACTTCCTGCTGGTGGCCAGCGTGCTGAACATCGGCCTCGACCTGCTCTGCATCCTCATCTTCCGGATGGGGGCCTTCGGCGCGGCCTTCGCCACCGTGTTCAGTCAGGCGGTGGCGGGCATCGGCAGCCTCGTCTACATCGTCCGCCACTACCCGGAGCTGAAGTGGAGCGGGGAAGAGGGCCGTCTGAGCGCCAGCCACTGCCTCAAGCTCTGCAACATGGGCATCCCCATGGGCTTGCAGTGCAGCATCACCGCCATCGGCAGCGTCGTGCTGCAGGGCGCGGTGAACGGTCTGGGCAGCAGCATCGTGGCCGCGCAGACCGCAGGCGGCAAGGCGGCCCAGTTCCTCTCGGTGCCGCTGGAGAGCATCGGCACCGCCATGACCACCTACGCCAGCCAGAACATGGGCGCCCACGACCTGAAGCGTGTGGACAAGGGCGTCACCACCGCGCTGGGCATCGGCTGCGTCTACAGCGTGGTCTCCTTCCTCATCCTGCGGGTGATGGACGTGCCCCTCATCAGCCTCTTCCTCGAGAGCAGCGAGGTGGAGATCATGGCCAACGCCCGGAGCTTCATCTTCTGGAACAGCCTCTTCTACATCCCGCTGGCCGTCCTCATCATCTACCGCTACACCATTCAGGGTCTGGGCTACTCGGGCCTTGCCATGTTCGCAGGCGTGGCCGAGATGGTGGCCCGCGTCATGGTGGGCTGCTGGTTCGTGCCCCTCTGGGGCTACTTCGCGGCCTGCATCGCCAACCCCGTGGCATGGTTCTTCGCCTGCTTCTTCCTCATCCCGGCCTACTTCGCCGTCCGCAAGCGCCTGACAAAGGAGCTTGCCGCAGCGAGGGTGGAGGATTGAGAGACTGCGGAACTTCTGATAGCTTCACCAAACGAAACGCCCCCAAGGAGCGGCAGCTCCAAGGGGGCGTTTTTGCGCCTTTCGCTCATGGGCAGCTTCGCCGTTACCCGGAAACCTGCCCTCTTCGCCAGAGGCTCCCCGATGAAGACCAGCCTGACCTTCAAAGCTCCCCCATATTTACAAATCCCCCCAAAACCGCTATACTATATATAGTTGTGTCAAAACGAGGAGGCGGGACGATGGAGCGGGAGCTGGAACAGCTGGAAGGCACGGTGGAGGACATCATCTACCAGAACGAGGACAACGGCTACACCGTGTTCGAGGTATCGGGCGGCGGTGTGGTAACGGTGGTCTGCGGCGTGGTGGGGGAGCTTCATGCAGGGGAGAGCGTCGTCTGCCGGGGGCGGTACGAGAACCACGCCACCTACGGGCGGCAGTTCCACGCACAGGAGTGCGAGACCGATATGCCCAAAGACCTCGAGGCCGTCTATGCCTTCCTCGCCAGCCGGTCGCTGCCCTACATCGGCGCACGGACGGCGGACAAGATCATCGACAAGTTCGGCGCGGCGGCGCTGGAGGTCATCGCCAACGACCCCGCCCAGCTCACCCTCATCCCGGGCATCTCGGCGGACAAGGCCGACCGCATCCAGCAGGAGTTCAAGCGGATGTTCGGGATGCGGGAGCTGATCGCCTATCTGGCCCAGTTCGAGATCAGCCCCCGCCGGGCGATGGAAGTCTTCCGCACCTTCGGCCCGGGGGCCATGACGGCCATCCAGCAGAACCCCTATCTGCTCTGCGGCGAGCCGCTTCAGCTGGACTTCCGCCACGCCGACAGCATCGCCCAGTATTACCAGATGGCGGGGGACTGCGCCCAGCGGCTGGAAGCCGCCCTCCTGCGCACCCTCCGCCACAACGCGGGCAACGGCCACACCTGCCTGCCCCGCGCCCAGCTGCTGGCCACGGCCTCGAACTTCATCCACCAGCCCCCCGAAAAGCTGGACGAGGCCCTCGCCCGCTGCCTCGGGGCGGAGACGCTGGCGGAAAAGACCTTCGACGGCACGGAATATATCTACCTGCCCGACCTTCTGGCCGCCGAGCAGGACATCGCCGACCGTCTGGCCCTGCTGACGAAACGGGGGAAGCAGACGGCCCACGGCCTCGACAAAAACATCCAGATTCTGGAGCTGGCGCAGGGCTTCGCCTACGCGCCCCTGCAGCGGGAGGCCATCCGGAAGGCTATGACCGAAAACTGCCTCGTCCTCACCGGCGGCCCCGGCACCGGCAAGACCACCACCGTCAACGCCATCCTGCAGCTTCTGGAAGATCAGGCCGAGCGGGTGGCCCTCTGCGCCCCCACGGGCCGGGCCGCCAAGCGTCTGAGCGAGCTGACAGGCCGCAAGGCCTCCACCATCCACCGTCTGCTGGAGGTGGACTACACCGGCGGCGTGGTCAGCTTCATCCACAACGACAAGAACCTCCTCAAATGCGATGTGGTCATCCTCGACGAGATGAGCATGGTGGACGTCAGGCTGTTTCAGGCCCTCATCGCGGCCCTGCGGTACAGCTGCCGCATCATCATGGTGGGCGACGCCGACCAGCTGCCCAGCGTCGGCCCGGGCAACATCCTTGGCGAGGTCATCCGCTCGGGGCTGGTGCCCACAGTCTGCCTCAACGAGATCTTCCGGCAGGCGGCCCAGAGCCTCATCGTGGAGAACGCCCACCACATCATCTCGGGCGAGCCGCTGAAAAAGGGCGGCAAAACGGACGATTTCTTCTTCCTTGAGTCGGATGGCGACGCGGCGCAAAAGCTCGTCTGCGACCTCGTGACCACCCGCCTGCCCCGCAGCTACCAGTTCGACCCGGTGAAGGACATTCAGGTGCTCTGCCCCACCAAGCTCGGCCCCACCGGCACGCAGGCCCTCAACGTGGAGCTGCAGGCCCTGCTCAACCCGCCCCAGAAGGGCAGGCCGGAATTGCAGAGCGCGGCCCGGGTCTTCCGGGTGGGCGACAAGGTGATGCAGGTGCGTAACAACTACGAGATCACATGGCAGCGCATCGGCGGAGAGCAGGGGGTAGGGGCGTACAACGGCGACATCGGCATCGTGGAGTCCATCGACCCCCGCAGCCGCTCGATGGTGGTGCGGATGGACGACCGGCGGCTGGTCTACCCCGCCGAGAACCTCAACGAGCTGGAGATCGCCTATGCCATCACGGTGCACAAGAGTCAGGGCAGCGAGTTCCCGGCGGTCATCCTCCCGGCGGCGCAGGTGCCGCCCCGCCTGTGCTACCGCAACCTCTTCTACACCGGCGTCACCCGGGGCCGGAAGCTCTGCATCGTGGTGGGCCGCCGGGACGTCGTCAACCGGATGATGTCCAACGTCCGCCAGAACCTCCGCTACAGCGGCCTCGCGGCCCTGCTGGCGGAGGCTCTGCCGCCGGAGCAGGAAAGATAAAAGAGGATTGACAGGCGGCCTGCCCGTGCGCCACAGGCGGGGATAACCTCTCCGTCACGCCTGACGGCGTGCCACCTCCCCTATCGAGGGGAGGCCTTGGCATACCGGAAAGTTTCGCCTTTACCCGGAAAGTTTCCCTCTTCGCCAGAGGCTCCCCTACAAGGGGAGCTGGCGAGGAGCTTGCGACGAGACTGAGAGGTTGTACGAAGGACAGCCTGCCCGTGCGTCGCCGCAAAGCCCCCGCAGAGGGTTTCTTTTTCCCCTCAGATATGCTATACTATAATGTGTTTTGATGACCCTCGCCCGGAGATGGGCGATCGCAATAGAGAATGGGGCAGCAGAGAAAGGAATTCACGACTATGGCACAGAACGACATCGGTATCGATCTTGGTACGACGACCATCATCATCGCGCAGGAGGGGCAGGGCGTCGTCCTCAACCAGCCCAGCGTAGTGGCGGTGGACACCCGCAAGAACTGCGTGCTCGAGGCAGGAGACAAGGCCCTCGCAATGGTGGGCCGCACGCCCAACTACATCTCCGCCATCTTCCCGCTGAAGGACGGCGTCATCAGCGACCACACCATGGCCCGCGAGCTGATCTGCCGCTTCGTCAATCAGGTCTACAGCTCCCACATGGTCAAGCCCCGGGTGGCCGTCTGCGTGCCCGCCGCCATCACCGGCATCGAGAGCGACGCCGTGGTGGAGGCCGTCATGGCCGCCGGTGCCCGTCAGGTCTACCTCATTGATGAGCCGATCGCCGCCGCCCTCGGCTCCGGCATCGACATCACCGTCCCCGATGGCCGGATGATCATCGACATCGGCGGCGGCACCACCGACATCGCCGTGCTGAGCCTCGGCGGCAAGGTCAAGGCCACCAGCGTCCGCGTCGCGGGCAACCACTACGACGAGGAGATCCTCAAGTTCGTGCGCAACAAGTTCAGCATCGCCATCGGCCAGCGCACCGCCGAGAACCTGAAAAAGAACGTGGCCTGCTGCCCCCAGAAGGCCGACTTCAACGAGACGATGGAGATCAAGGGCCGCAGCCTGCTCACCGGCCTGCCCGTCCGGGTCAACGTCTCCACCGCCGACCTCTACGAGCCGGTCATGCGCCTGAGCGAGCAGATCGGCACCGCCGCCCATCAGGTGCTGGAAAAGACGCCCCCCGAGCTGGCCGGTGACATCTACCGCAACGGCGTTGTCCTCACGGGCGGCGGCGCACAGCTCCACGGCCTGCCCGAGTACCTCAGTCAGGAGCTGAAGGTGGAGGTGACGGTCTCGCCCGACCCCGTCAACTGCGTGGCGCTGGGCACGGCCATGAGCCTGCGGATGGGCGACAAGCTGGAGACCGGCTTCACCGACGCCACCCCCCGCATGGGCCGCCGCTGAGGGCTTGTTCACAGTCTGGTGAAGAAGAACATGATTTTTGTTCATAGTTGTTGAATCGACCCGGAAAATATTGTATAATACTTTCAAATCGGTTTTTGCTGTCCGCCCGGCGGTCGGCAAAGAAAAAAGTAACTAGGAGGAAGACCATGGATTTAGGTTATGATGTGATCGTTACCATAACCGGTATTGTGCTGGTGTTTCTGATCCTCGTCCTGCTGATGGCCATCATCACGCTGGAGGGCAAGATCTTTGACGCCATGAACAGCAAGAAGGCAGCCGCCAAGGCTGCGTCTGCTGCAAAACCGGCTGCTCCTGTGAAACAGGCCGCTGCGCCCGCTGCCGCACCCGCAAAGGCTGCTGCCCCGCAGGTGGAGGCAGGCATCCCCGGCGACGTTGTGGCAGCCATCATGGCAGCCATCTACTCTATGGGCAACGGCAAGTACGTGCTGAAGGCAGTCCGCCGCGGCAAGAATGGCTGGGGCAAGGCTGGCGTCAACGACACTACCGCGCCCTTTTAACACAGGAGGAAAAACATGACTCAGTTTATTGATACTCTGGTCGGTATTTTCCAGAGTTCCGGCTTTGCCCGGTTCGGTGAGCCGGGCGGTATGCTCTACGCCGTGATGATCTGCGTGGGCTGCTTCCTGCTCTACCTTGCGATCGTCAAGGAGTTCGAGCCTCTGATCCTGCTGCCTATGGCCTTCGGCATGATCCTGGCCAACCTCCCCGGCAGCGGCGTCATCCATATGCAGTATTTCGTCGGTGACGGCCTCGAGCACCCGATGTGGATCGAGATCCTGAACAACGGCGGTCTGGCCGATATGCTCTACATGGGCGTCAAGCTGGGCATCTACCCGCCGCTGATCTTCCTCGGCATCGGCACCATGACCGACTTCGCCCCCCTGATCTCCAACCCCAAGAGCCTGCTGCTGGGCGCTGCCGCTCAGTTCGGCATCTTCGGCACCTACATGGGCGCTCGTCTGCTGGCCGCGACCGGTCTGGTGGACTTCACCCAGAAGCAGTCTGCTGCAATCGCCATCATCGGCGGTGCAGACGGCCCTACTGCCATCTTCGTCACCTCCCGTCTGGCTCCTGAGCTGCTTGGCTCCATCGCCGTCGCGGCCTACAGCTACATGGCTCTGGTGCCCGTCATCCAGCCCCCCATCATGAAGGCTCTGACCTCCAAGAAGGAGCGTACCGTCGTGATGAAGCAGCTGCGCACCGTGACCAAGACCGAGAGGATCATCTTCCCCATCATGGTCGCCATCATCGTCTCCCTCATCGTGCCCGATGCCGCCGTTCTGGTCGGTATGCTGATGCTGGGCAACCTGATGAAGGAGTGCGGCGTCGTGGATCGTATCCAGAAGACCGCTGGCAATGAGCTGATGAACATCATCACCATCTTCCTTGCCCTGTCCGTCGGCTGCACCACCTCCGCCAACACCTTCCTGAACAACCGCACCCTGTTCATCATCGTGCTGGGCCTCATCGCCTTCTCCTTCGGCACCGCTGCCGGTGTCATCTGCGGCAAGGTCATGTACATCCTCACCGGCGGTCAGGTCAACCCCCTGATCGGCTCCGCAGGCGTTTCCGCTGTGCCTATGGCTGCCCGCGTCTCTCAGAAGGTGGGCCAGAGCGAGAACCCCTCCAACTTCCTGCTGATGCACGCAATGGGCCCCAACGTGGCAGGCGTTATCGGCTCCGCTGTTGCTGCCGGTATCCTGATCAACATTTTCGGCTAAGCGTTTCCTGAAAAACGATTTTCCCGCCCGTCGGTTCGTAAGAGCTGTCGGGCGGTTTTTGTTTTACGATTTGAAATGCCCGCCGCGTTTGCTTTGGGCATAAAATAAGGAAATTATATTATTTATTTCGTGTTTGTCGCAGCCTGCGAGCTGCTCCAAACACATTTTCACAAAAAGGCCGTAACGAAAAACGGCTGCTGTTTTATCAGATGCAATTTTTCTCTACGACCTCTTTCGTGAAAAAGTAACTCCGAAAAGCCCGCAGGCTTTTCGGAGTTACAAATTATAAAAATATTTTTTCCGCTGAAAAT
>OKZN01000442.1_pt1 | contig 10259 bp, 9 predicted proteins | sample 1609111 | NCBI WGS metagenome assembly OKZN01 (sample SAMN02675048, study PRJEB24791) | human gut metagenome, SKBSTL034 | isolation source: stool | host: Homo sapiens | place: USA
GCAACCGCTCCATTCCCGACCTGCTGTCCAGCCGCAAGACCTGCCCGGAAGAGACCATCTACCAACTTGGAACGCTGGATGAACACGCTTCGGCAGAGGACTTGCTGAACATCGTCACCGAGTTCATCGAGGAGTTCAAAGCAAAGTTTGGCAATCATGTTCACGTTCTGGATTGGGCGTTGCATCTGGACGAAAGCACACCCCACATCCACGAGCGTCATGTGTTCGACTGTGAGAATCAGTATGGCGAAATAGCACCCCAGCAGGAAAAGGCGTTGGAAGCGTTAGGCTTCGATCTTCCCGACCCGGACAAACCCCTCAGCCGCCGCAACAACCGCAAGATCGCCTTTGATGCCGCCTGCCGGAAGATGCTGTTCGAGATTGCAAAACGGCATGGGCTGGAATTGGAGGAAGAAGCGGAGTACGGCAACCGCAAGTATCTTGAAAAGCAGGACTTTATCCTTGCCAAGCAGAAGGAGCAGCTTGCCGCCCAGCAGAGCAAGCTGGACGAACTGACCCTCAAGGTCGGCGACATGGAGACCCTGCTGGAAGATGTTTCGGCTGCGGCCTACGACAAGGCGGTGGAGGTCGTGACCGATGTGGTGCGCACCGAGACCCGCAAGGAAGATATGCGGATGATCGAGGACATGAAGAAGTGGGTGCTGTCCCCGGAACGCAAGGCTCCCAAAGCCACGAGGGAATATGCCGCCCACCGTTTGGACACCGTGCTGGACAAGTTCCTCAAGACCATGCAGACCACCGCTGCCCGCTTGCAGGAGAAGCTCCTGAAGCCGGAGGCCCGGCAGAAAGGCAAGGAACAGGTCAAGGAGAAAGCACGGGATTCCGTTCTGCAACTGCTGAACCGCTTGCAGGCAGAACAGGCACAAAACAAACCAGCGGCACAACCCCGCACACAGGAGGGGCACTCGGAAATCTGAACCTCATCGGGAGAGTTCGGAGCAGAAAGCTGGCACTTTCTGCCCCGGCACCCGGTTACAAGGATATGGAGGTGCAAGTGAAAGAAGTTTGCGTTTGCGAAGCAATGAAGTCCCCAGTGGGGACTTTAAGCAACGGAACGGTCTTGCGTCAGCAAGATGGAGGGACTAAGTCCCGACAAGTTCCGATTTGGCAAAAGAGTAATCTGACCTTGGAGGAAGCGGCGGCTTACTCTGGGATCGGTATCAATAAACTGCGGTCAATGACCGATAGCGATGAATGCAAGTTCGTCCTTTGGAACGGAACCAAACGGCTGATCAAACGCCGTAAGCTGGACGAATATCTGGACAAGGCATTCTCGATCTGATGCGGTTCAAAAATTGACCGTTTGATGTTGCAGGGAGTCTTGCGTCATGGTATACTCATGGCGTAAGGCTCCTTTTCAACATTCTGTGAATGAAAAGGAGAGTTTATATGCAAAGACGTAAAGATAATAAAGGCCGTGTTTTGAAGGATGGCGAGGTCTACCGCAAGAGCGATGGGCTGTATATGTACCGTTGGACTGCGAAAAACGGAAAACGCCATACCATCTATGATGCAACCTTGGAGGGGCTGCGCGAAAAGGAAGAGAAGATCCAGCACGACTTGGCAGATGGCCTCCGCATCCCGGAGTGCAGCCTGACCCTGAATGACCTGTTTGAACTGTGGCGTAAGAACAAGGTGGGCTTGAAAGAGCATACCTTCGCCAATTACGTTTATATGTACAATCGGTTCGTCCGGGATGAGATCGGCATGATGAAGCTCAAGGACATTCGCAAGTCGGATATCCGCAGCTACTACAATGGCATCGTCCGCAATGGCAAGATGGCGTTGAACACGCTGGAAACCATCCAGAATGTTCTCCATCAGGTCTTTGCGGTGGCGGTGGACGATGAGTACATCCGTGTGAATCCCACGGATGGTGTCCTGACGGCCATTAAAGCCGCCCACCAGTACGAAACGCCCAAACGACACGCTCTGACCCTGCCCCAGCAGCAGGCGTTTCTGAATTTCATCAAGAAAACGCCGAAGTTCCAGCACTGGCTCCCGATGTTCACCTTCATGCTGGGTACCGGATGCCGCATCTCGGAAACGGTTGGCCTGTGCTGGGGTGACATCGACTTCGAGAGTGGGTTTATCACCATCCAGCACAATCTGGTGTACCATGACCACGAGGTCGGTGGCTGCTATTTCACCATGTCCACCCCCAAGACTGCCGCCGGTAAGCGGGCAATTCCAATCTTGCCCGAAGTGCGGAAAGCGCTGGAGCAGGAACGCACCAACCAGCAGGAGCTGGAACTGGTATGCGAATACGAAATCGACGGAATCTCGGACTTCGTATTCCTGAACCGCTTCGGCCAGCCGCAGAATCCGCAGACGGTCAACCGCGCCATCAAGCGCATCAGTGTGGCCTACAACGAAGCCGAGCTGGAAAAGGCCGAAAAGGAAAAGCGGGAACCGCAGCTGCTGCCGCCTTTCTCCTGCCATAATCTCCGGCACACGTTCTGCACCCGGCTGTGCGAAAATGAGACCAACCTGAAGATCATTCAGGACATCATGGGTCACAAGGACATCAGCACCACGATGGAGATTTACGCGGAAGCCACCAAGGAAGCCAAAGCCCATTCCTTTGCAAATCTGAACGGCAAATTGGGCATTTCGGTCTGAAATCCACTACACCAACTACTACACCACTTTTACACCAAATTGCCGGTAAGTTGTGGAGAGTTGCGTAGGGTGACGTACGGGAGCAGGAAAAAGGAAACCGCATGGATAGGCTTGTAAAGGGAAATAAAGCCATTTGTGAGCCTTCCTTGACCTGTCCCCACGATGAAGCCGATTGAGCAGTAAATTTCCAATTTGAGCGAAACAAAGCCTGAAACTTCTTGATGGTACGAGAAGTTTCAGGCTTTTTCTTTTGGAGAATTTCCAGCGAAAACTACACCATACGCCAATTTTACGCCAAACGATGCAGGATTTTGTGCAGAGCAAAAAGAGCGTTGTTCGCGTTTAGCGTAAAATTGGAGCGTGTGGTGGATGGATGTAGACCTGCAAAGGGCTGCGTCAAGAAGTGGCTTTATGTATTTGCAAACGGACAGCCGGAACTTTCCACCGCAGAAGAAGTAAATGTGAAAAACATGGAGGTTATCTTATGAACAAACTGCTTTCCTGCCGCTACAACATGGATACCAACCGGGTGGAAGCCCGGTTCGCCGATGGCACCACCGTTGCCATTGACTGCATCGCCGTGGAGGACGAATACGGCAACACCCCGGCACAGCGGGCAGAGCTGGACTGGCTGCTGTACAATAAGCCGCTGGAGTATGCACAGCTTGTGCTGGATGGGGAGATTGAGTACTATCTCTCGCTTGGTTGCGACCACGGCAGGCTGGAAGATTGATATACGCTGGCCTTATACAGGAAACCGATCAGCTCTTTGTCCCTGCGGGAACGGGAAGATAGCTCGACCGACAGCCTTGTGATCTCGGCATTCATCAGTACGGTCCAAGTCGGGTATCTGGTGAATTATACAACGATCTCACAGCAGCTCAAAACCTTGATCGCTGGTCTTCTGAATCCGATCACGCCCATGATTGGAAATGTTCTGGCGACCGACTCCGAGGGGGAAAGCAAAGAGGGCGCATTCAAACTGTATGCAGTCATGCGTGTCCTGATCGCAATGATGATCGTTGTTCCTTTTTGTGTTCTGATCAACGACTTTATTGCCATGTGGGTCGGCGCGGAGTATATCCTTCCCGCTTCGGTGGTGGTGCTGCTTGTAATGGACCTGTACATTCATTTTGTGCACAGCGTAAATGTTGATTTTATCAATGCGGCGGGACTGTTCAGAGAAGACAGAGACAACGAGATCATTGCAGCCGTATTGAACATTACATTATCGATACTGGGCGCCAAAACCATAGGACTGGCAGGCGTATTGCTGGGAACGGTCGTGAGCCAGATGTGGTTCTGGTTCGGGAGAAGCTACGTCGTGTTCAAATTGTGCTTGCAGGCGGGCCAAGAGGACTATCTGAAGTATTGGCTCAAAAATATCGTTGACGGGATCGCATTGACGGTTTCGATCGTCTTCTGCGCTTATCTGAACAGCAGGCTGCCGATCGCCAATGGCTATCTTAAATTTGTTTGTTCTGGCATCCTCTGCGAGGCCGCATCCGTCGCCTTGTTTGGGGTCTTTCATTTCGGAGACCCGGAAGTCCGGAAAATGCTGAAATATCTGGTGAACCATATCAGAAAGAGATAAAGGTCCCGTGGTGCTTCTCTTTTCTGCATCAAAAAGCGCCCCGGCTCCCTCGTGCGGTGAGGGAGCCGGGGCGCTTCTTTTGCGTGATACGGCCGTTCTTACTTCCGTGCGATCATCTCGGTGTAGGCCAGCACCAGCGGGCCGACTCCCTTGGCATCGTTGCAGACCACAGGCTCACTGAAATAGTAGGCCAGCGAGCCGTCGCGGTGGTCTTTGCCGCCGAGGCCTGCCACGAGGCAGATGCCGCCCAGCTGCAAACTGCCGTCCGGGTTCTTGGAGAGGTACTTGTCGCAGGTGCCATAGAAGGCCTTCTCGGCCCATGCAGCCATCCGCTTGGGCAGGTAGCCCAGACGCACGCCCTTGAGCACGGCATAAGCGAAGAGAGCCGTGCCGCTGGTCTCGAGGTAGTTGCCCTCGACGCCGGGATGATCCATCACCTGCCAGAACATACCGGTCTCCTCGTCCTGAAATTTGTGGACGTCCTCGATGGTCTGCTTCAGCATGGCCATGATGCCGCGGTACTCGTTGTAGAGCTGCTCGTCCATCCGCTCCAGCACATCCACCATCGCCACCATGAACCAGCCCATGGCCCGCAGCCAGAAGTTGGGGCTGCATCCGGTGACGGGGTCGGCCCAGTACATCGTCCGGCTCTCGTCGTAGCCGTGGTAGTACAGGCCGGTCTTCTCGTCCCGCATATGTTTTTTAATGTTCATGAACTGCTTGTAGCTGTCGATGCAGCCCTGCATCTTGTTGTAGCGGGTCTCATATTCCATGTAGAAGGGCTGGGCCATATAGGTGCCGTCCAGCCAGACCTGCCACGGGTAGATGTCCTTGTGCCAGAAGTTGCCCTCCTTGGTGCGGGGCTGGGTCAGCAGCTGGCTGCGGATGGTGTCGATGGCCTTGCGGTATTTTTCGTCCCCGAAGATGTCGTAGAGGGTGAACAGGTTCTTGCCCTGATTCACGTTGTCGAGGTTGTATTCCTTCGGGTCGTAGGTCTTGATGGAACCGTCCTCCTGCACGAAGAAGTCGATGAAGTCCTTGGAAAACTTCAGATACTTCTTGTCGCCGGTGGTCTTGTAGAGGCTCAGGCAGGCGGTGATCATGCAGCCGTCGATGTAGTTCCACTTGTTGGGCTTGCCGCTGCGCACCTTCTCGATGTTCCACATGGGGGCCTCAGCGCTGGAATTGGCGATGAGGTAGTCCACATAATCGCCCAGCATGGACAGGATCTCTTCGTGTGTCATGATGTTAGTCCTCCTCAAAATGGCCGACGTTGGCGAAGCGCAGACGCTCGCCCTCGTAGCCCTCGATCTTGACGTTGTGCAGCTGGATGCTCTTCACGTTCTCGGCGTAGATGGCCAGCTTCTTCACATAGGGGCGGTTGTCGGCCATGGCAGCCTGACCTTCCTTGGCGTCGGGGTCGAAGGTGATGGTGACATTCTTCATGGAGACGCCCTCGATGGGCTGCTCGGGCAGGCCGTCGAAGTAGCAGCCCGCGAACTGCGCGTCGGTGGCGACGATGTCCTCCATCGTCAGGGTGCCCAGCTTGGGGGTATACTCGTCCACCGGCAGGGCCTCGCGGCACTGGACGTAGGGGCCATGGCCGTCCGGGTCGCAGAAGTAGAACATATTGATGACGAAGGGGGCCTTGACGCCCCGCATCTCCACATTGCGGAACACCAGACCGTCGATGACGGCGGTGTTGCCGCGGCCCCGGCGGGTCTTGACCCGCAGACCGCGGTCGGTGTGATCCATGAGGCACTGGGTGACGACCATGTCCTTGACGCCGCCGCTCATCTCGCTGCCGATGACGATGCCGCCGTGGCCCTTGTCCAGCAGACAGTTGCGGATGACGGTGTGCTCGCAGCTCTTCTTGAGCTTCATGCCGAGGAAGACCTTGCTGGCCTTCATGGCGATGCAGTCGTCGCCGACGTGGATGTTGACGCCGATGATGCGGATGTACTCGCAGCTCTCGGGGTCGATGCCGTCGGTGTTGGGGGCGTTGTAGGGGTTGTTGATGTTGAAGTTCAGCAGGTCAAGATGCTTGACGAAGATGGGGTGGATGGTCCACGAATAGCTGTTCTGCACCGTGATGCCGTGGAGGCAGACGTTCTCGCTGTCCACCATTGCCACAGCGCGGGGACGCCATGCGATGCGCTTGACCTTGGGGTCCACCCACCAGTCGCCGTTCTGGGCGTCGCAGTCCAGCGTGCCTTCGCCGGTGACGACGACGTCATGCACCTGCGTGATGTTCAGCAGGCCCGCGAAGCTGTTCAGGGGGTTGCCCTCCCAGCCGGTGAGGTAATATTCGTCCACCTCGTTCTCGCTGGGGAGGACGCCGGGCAGGATGGGGTAGTGGGTGCGGTCGTTGTCGCCCAGCAGCACCGCGCCCTTTTCAAGGTAGAGGGTGGTGCAGCTCTTCATGAAGAGGCTGGACGTGCGGTAGCGGCCAGCCGGGACGTACACCGTGCCGCCCTTGGGGCAGGTGGAGAGGGCGGCCTGCAGCCGGACGGTATTGTCGGTCTCGCCGTCAGCGACGAGGCCGTAGCGGGACGCATCCACAAAGAAGCTCTCGGCCTCGGTGGTGAAGTCCAGCTTCAGGTGTTCGCCCTCGGCGTCCACCTCCACGGTGTAGGAGGTGGCGGGGGTCAGGGAGAAGAGGGAAAAGACGTTGGTGTTGCAGCTTTCATAAATGGTCTTGCCGTTCAGAGCCACGGTGAAGGGGTGCTCCGGACGGAAGCACTTGCCGTTTTCCAGCTCGAAGACAGCGCTGCGGGTCATGGAACGGATGAGAGACAGGTTCATTTTTACAGCCTCCTGAGTTATTTGCGTCGATTTGCGGCTTGCCCGCAGAGGGCGGGCATGGTACACTGGGGATAGAAGAGATAGAAGCACTGCCCGGAGCGGGCAGGCAAAGCAGAAGGGAGAAGGACGATGCGGGCCGAACGGGAAAAACTCAATGCAAAGATCACGGCGGGGTCACTCCGACTGACCAGCGGGCAGCTCGAACTGCCTGCGGAGTCGTGCCATATCATCCTGTTTTCGGGCGGCAGCTGTACCGTCCGGTGCGGGGACACGGCCCTGCTGGTCAGCCCCGGCTGTGTGCTGCTGCTGGGGCCGGGGGCATGGGTGGTGTCGCAGGCCGGTCATGCCCTGCCTGAGATGCTGGGATGCGGGTTCCCGCTGACGGCGCTCCACGAGATGAAGAACGCCACCGGCGAAGATTTTCTCCGCCTCTTTGCGCCGGGCAGCCAGATGGCCCTTTACGGCAGCATCCAGTGGGCCAGCCGCCTGCGGACGCTGCTGGAGATGATGCGGAGCGCGATGGGGGAGCCGGAGTATCCGGGCGGGCTGTATCTGGCGCTGACGCTCCACTATGTGGAGCAGGAGCACCGGGCACAGAGCGCTGCCGACGCCCGCCCCCGCAACGAGACGGTGGAGCAGATCTGCGCCTATCTCGCGGCCAACTACCAGCAGAAGCTCTCCCTCACCGAGGTGGCGGCGCGGTTCTACATCTCGCCCTACTACCTGAGCCGGCTGTTCCGGCGGGTGACGGGGCAGTCCATCGTGGACTATATCAACGCCCGCCGCATCGAGGCGGCCCAGAAGCTTCTGGAAACGACAGAGCTGAGCATCGGCAGCGTGGCCGAGCAGACCGGCTTTGCCAGCGCCGCCCATTTCCGCCGGGTGTTCCGCGAGGTGATGGGTACTGGCCCACTGCAGTACCGCAAAGGACATAAGAAATGATCATTCCGCTGCGGGAACACATCATTGCACAGCACATCATATCCGCCGCAGGCGAATACATCATCAAAAACACCCCCTGTGCCATCTACGGGAACGGCACAGGGGGTGTTTGTATCAGAGATCTTATGCTTGTGCGCGGGGCTTAGCCCTTGACGGCACCGGCAGAGATACCTTCAACGAACTGGTCCTGTGCGCAGAAGAAAACGATCAGCTGCGGCAGGATGGAGATCAGCGACAGAGCAAGGATCTTGTTCCAGGCGAAACCGGTATCACCGTCCATGGACAGCTTGACGAACAGGGACATGGGATACTTGCCGGGGGTGCTGACGTAAAGCAGCGGGCCCATGAAGTCGTTGCAGCTCCACATGAACTGGAACAGTGCGCAGGACACCAGAGCGGGCATCAGCATCGGGACGATGACCTTGTACAGGGTCTGGAAGGAGGAGCAGCCATCGATGGCGGCAGCCTCGTCCAGATCGCGGGGGACGTTGCGCATGAACTGCACCAGCTGGTAGACGAAGTAGGTCTCCGTTGCGAATGCGCAGTGGACCCAGATGGCCAGATAGAACGGGCTGTTGACCCAGCCGAACTTGGTGTACAGCAGGAACTGAGGCACGTTCAGGACGACCTGAGGCAGGAACAGGGTGGCCAGCATGATGCTGAACAGGATCTTCCGGCCCGGGAAATCGAAGCGGCCGAAGCCGTAGGCTGCGATGCAGGCAGAGACCACGGTGCAGACGACCTTGGGCAGAACGTAGCTGTAAGTGTTCAGCATGGCCTGCAGGATGTTGATGGAACCGCCGAAGTTGTTCAGCGCGTTCTTGTAGCCCTCCAGAGTGGGGTTCTTGATCCACAGACCGATGCCTGCAAAGATCTCGCTGTTGTCCTTAAAGGTGGCGCTGATCATCCACAGCAGGGGATAGATCATGATGAGGCCCACCAGGATCAGGACAAAGTACTTGAAAAACGTCGCAATGGCGTTAGAAGCTTTCATTCCCATACTGTCACACCTTACCTTTCATCCGAGTAGTAGACCCACTTCTTCTGGCTGGTGAAGGCGATGATCGTCAGGATGCAGACGATAACGAACATGATCCATGCCAGTGCGGAAGCCATGCCCATCTGGTTGGACTTGAATGCGTAGTTGTAGACCAGAATGGAGATGAGGGTGGTGGAACCGCGGGGACCGCCGTTGGTGATGATGAACGGGCCATTGAACTCCTGGAAAGCCTGGCAGATCTGAGTGACCAGATTGTAGAAGATAATGGGGGTGATCATCGGAACGGTGATGGAGAAGAACTGACGCCACTTGCCTGCGCCGTCGATGGTGGCAGCCTCGTACAGGTCGGCGGGCACGCCCTTCAGGGCGGCGAGGAACAGCACCATGGCGGAGCCGAACTGCCAGATACGCAGGAAGCAGATGATCCACAGTGCGTAGCTGGGGTCGCTCAGCCAAGAGGGACCCTGAAAATGACCGAAGGTCAGGATACGGATCAGAGTGTTGACCAGACCGTCATCGCGGAAGACGGCCTTCCACAGCACGGCGATGGCAACAGAGCCGCCGAGGATGGAAGGGATGTAATAGACGGTGCGGAACAGGTTCACGCAGGCGATCTTGAAGTTCAGGATGTAGGCGATGAACAGTGCGAACACCAGCTTCAGGGGCACCGTGATGAAGCTGTACTTGAAGGTGGTGATGAGCGCCTTGGTGATCTTGGGGGTGGAGAAGGCGTCCACATAGTTCATGATGCCGTACTGATGGATGCCGTTGAAGAAGTCCATATCCGTAAAGCTGTAGTACAGAGACTGGCCGAACGGGATGGCTTTGAAGACGACGAAGCCGATGATCCAAGGGATCAGATAGAACAGGCCCTGCCATTTGTCAATGAACTTCTGGGCCGGGGTACGCCCGATAGAGGGCGCTTTGCTTTCTTTCATCCGGGAATCCTCCTTTTATAAGGATAATCTCTCGTGCACCGCAATCATTTGGACATACTTTTGTCAAAAAAATGTCATCGCTGTCTTGCGAAAAAGGGGCATCCGTCCGTAGGTGGAAAGGATGCCCCCTTGCAAGACCCTTTTTTATGCGGTGCGGCCCGTATAACACCGCGCGTGCGCGGGCCGCGAGAGGTCTGTGAGGCGGAAATTAGACGGTATAGCCGACTGCGTCCATGCCATCCAGCAGGGTATCGACCAGATCAGCGCCGGAGACGTTGTCGTAATCCAGAGAGTCGAAGACCTCCTGATAGACGCCGGTGCCGGTAGCCTTCAGGTC
>OKZN01000451.1_pt1 | contig 9979 bp, 10 predicted proteins | sample 1609111 | NCBI WGS metagenome assembly OKZN01 (sample SAMN02675048, study PRJEB24791) | human gut metagenome, SKBSTL034 | isolation source: stool | host: Homo sapiens | place: USA
GTTGGGGAATGTCAGCAATCCTTCTTTTCCCTCCGGTAGAAAGGCACAGCTATTCTGTGCCTTTCCGCTGATGATGCACTATGGGATAGTCGGCGCTTTGCTGGCATGTCTGGTGATTGCCTGTTACGATGGAACACGGGGCTTCATACATGGCAAGGTGGCGAAGTATGGGTTCTATGCGTTTTATCCGATGCATATTCTTGTTATTAGCTATTATTAATAAAAGAATCTACTAGTTGATATTTTATTCAATATTTGTTTGAAGAAGAATACTTCCTCTCGTTTTAATTTGTATATTTGCATTGCAAATGATACGAAACCCACTCATTTTTTCCTCGTTGCGATACTTTCAACTTTAATCACAACTCTGGAAAAGTCCATAAATAAAACAGGAAGTTCAATTAAAGAGTAACCATTCTATTTTCCGCCTTGACATAAGTTGTTAGCCGACATATCTTTGCGCCGTAACCTTTAACAAAAATGATTATGGCAAAAGAGAAAGTAAACTACCAGGAGGTATATGACCTCTACCAGTTATGCAGCGAGACCAAGGATCTTCGGGAGTTCTGTGCTGATTATGGAGTAAATTACGACAAGTTCATGAACTGGCAGCGTCACCAGCTGTGGAGCGAGAAGTTAGGCAAGACAGTCCAAGTTGAGCAGCCCAAGGTTGCCAAAGTCCGGATAACCGGCAAGCCTTGCAACAGTCCAACCGTGAAGATGGAAGTTAAACAGCCTGAAGGTGAACCTCCTATAAGATGGGTTAAGCTGCAATTGACATCAGGTGCCACACTGTTCCTGAGAAACACCACAGTTCTTGACTTGAGCCTGTTGCTTAATAAAATGATAGGATGATATGCTTGGACTGAGTGCTAACCTGAACTATTACCTGTTTAACGGTAATGTTGATTTGCGGAAAGGAATCTTCCGCCTGTGTGAGAGTATAAGGAAAGAGATGTCACTTGACCCGAGCGATGCATCCAATGTATATATGTTTATGTCCAGGAACCGAAAAGTTGTGAAAATACTTCATTATGAACGCGGATTTTATGTGCTTTACGAGAAACGTCCTGTCATGGGGAGATTCAAGAAACCTGTGTTTGATGAAGTCTCCAAATGCTACCGGATACAATGGTCGGACATGGCCTATCTTACTGAAAGTATAGTAGTTGACAAGATGTACGTTAGTCCGAAAGATTAATATTAATACATTGATTATCAACAAAATGATACAAAAATAAACGATAAAAAGTTTGCGTAACTGCCTGATTTTTCGTACCTTTATATCATGATTGATGAAAGGGCATACGAGTTACTTTGCTGCCAGCTGGGTCTGGCTAATGAGGAAAAGGCAGGACTTCGCAAACAGGTAAACGAACTGATTGCGAGGCTTAAGGCTATTGAAGAATCCAACAAAGAGAACTCCAAGGCTCTGGTTGATACAATCAATGACCTCAAAGAATCCCTCGAAAAGCAATCGAGTACGGTTGAACATTACAGGAAAGAGATGGAACTTATGAGAAAGCAGCTTGAGGCAAAAGACGAGGTGAACATGATGCTGGCAAATGAGATATCCAATCTCAGGCTTCAGCTTGAGGGCAGCAGGAAACACCGTTTCGGCCGTACCTCAGAACAAAGAAGGCTGCTGAACAACCGTAACATTGACAAGTCTGCAATGGAGAAGTCCGAGTACGACGGTTCTGGCAAGAAAGGTGATGATGATAATAAGACCGATGGTAACGGTACCGGCAGCAATACCTCTTCCGGTAACGTATCTGCACAGGACTGCAGGCCTTCAAGGAAAAAGGAAACTGCTCCCCGTGCAGAAAAGACCAGACTAAAGGTGGGTAAGGTAATTGTTCATGAGATAGAAGACTATTACCAACTCCCGGATGGCGCAAGGCTTATGAACCGTAACGGAATGGCTGATGTGTGGGAATACAGGTTTATAGAACATGTTCGTGCTCATAACGTGGAACATGTGTACAAGGTGGCAAGGGTAAAGCTTGCAGACGGTACTTTCACTAACACGATGGAGCATCCCTTGAAAAACCTTGGAGGAATCTTTTCCCCTGATTTGCTTGCCCGTCTGCTTTGTCTGAAATATGACTTCAGTATGCCTGAAAACAGACAGATAAGACTGCTTGCAAGAGAAGGCATCCACATAAGCAACACCACGCTGAACAGCTATATCCATAACGGAATCTCCAGACTTAGGGAGTTTATGGAAGATGTCTTCAAGGAGTTTGTACAACAGGCAAAATACCTTATGGTTGACGAGACGACCGAACTTGTCAGAGTTGAAACACCGGAAGGCAAGGCTTACAGGAGAAAGTATTTATGGGCTTTTTTTGCAAAGCATGTCAAGTTGGTTTACTATCATTACAATAACGGCAGCAGAGCCTCTGATGTAGCAAAGACCTTCCTTGAACATTTTATGGGATCTGTATCTACAGACGGATATACGGTTTACAGGATGTTCGACGGAGAAGACTCAAAGGTGCTTCATATAGGCTGCTGGACACACTGCAGGAGGTTGTGGGTCGATGCCTTGCCATCAGACAGAACTGCGATGGATATAATAGACCCTATCGGTGATATGTTCAGAAATGAAGACTTGTTCCGCACAATGAAACTCAGCGGTGAGCAGATTAAGGAAAAAAGACTTAAGCTTACGAGACCTATTCTTGAACGTATCCATCATAAGGTGGTCATGATGATGCAGGATACCAAACTCATGGCAAACGAACTGATGAGAAAGGCTGTGAACTATACGATAAACCAGTGGAAATCCTTGAAAAATATCCTCAAGGACGGTGCAGCGGAAATATCGAACAACCTCTGTGAGCAAAGGATGAAACCTGTAAAGCTGCTGCTCAAGAACTGTATGAACATCGGCAGTGAGGATGCAGCAGGAAACTCGGCATTCATCTTCTCTCTGATAGAAAGCTGTAAACTTAATGACATAGATCCTCAGGATTACCTGAAGCACTTGTTTGAATGTATTCTTCATGGTAAGGACTGCGACAAAAAAGCCCTTCTGCCATGTTTTTATCAATCGGAATGTTAAAACAAAAATATTTTCTTACGGACATTTTTATTTTATCGGCTGAAAAACAGCCGATAAAATTGTCGTGGCGGAAAATAGAATGGTTACAATTAAAGAGATTCCTGTAGAATTTTATGCACCTAATGAATACTATTCAGATGTTGATGTTGCAAGTATCGATTATAAAATAATATGTTGGCAGAATCAGTACTTTCAAAAGAGATGTTCGTCTAAAGGAAATAAGTACAGAAAGAATGCAAGTGGCATCAATGGGTTTAGTTCAAAAAAAACACTTTTACAAAAACACAATCTACCATATTGTTTAACTGATTTAACATCTGATATTCATAGAGGTAATGTTCCCTATTACCTCTGTTTCAGAAATCTTCGAATTTAATAAGTGTCTTATCTCAAAAAAATAGACAACTTATTATTAACGAATATTTCAAAATTAATGGGATTAATCATATTATATTTCTTAGGTGCTTTGGCACTTTCCTTTTTATGCTCCGTATTGGAAGCAGTTCTCCTGTCTACCCCTATGTCCTTCATTACAATGAAGGAAAGTCAAGGCAACAAGACAGCCGCATTGATGAAACAATATAAAAATAATGTAGACCGTCCGGTAGGGGCTATTCTTTCCCTCAACACTGTGGCTCACACCATCGGGTCTGCCGGTGTAGGAGCTGAATCAATCAAGCTTTTCGGTGAAGAATATTTCGGTATTATATCTGCTATTCTTACACTGCTTATTCTGGTACTTTCGGAAATTATCCCGAAGACCATCGGTGCGTCTTATTGGCGATCATTGGCCATGCCTTCTACAAAAGTTATCCGAATACTTATATTCATAACCTATCCGCTGGTTTTACTTTCGGAACTGATTACCAAAGTCTTTACTCCAAAGAACCAGCAAGCAACCATGAGCCGTGAAGAAGTTTCTGCCATGGTGGATGTAGGTACAACAGAAGGTATCTTTCAAGAGTCTGAAAGCAAGATCATCAAAAGCTGCATCCATCTGTATGGGGTAAAAGCCAGAGAAGTCATGACTCCGTCTGTCGTTGTGGAATCTGCCGACCAAAAAATGACTGTCCAGGAGTTTTACCGCCAACAGGAATGGAACTTTTCGCGTATTCCTGTATATGAGAATGAAAAGGAACACATCACCGGATATGTTCTGAAAGATGCAGTGCTCAAGGCCTTGTCTGATGACAAGTTCGACACTAAGCTTGCCGATCTGACCAGACCGGTTCTGTCGTTCCGCGAAGAAGAGTCAGTCTATCAGATTTGGGAGAAGATGCTGGAAATGCGTGAACACATATCTGTCATTATTGATGAATATGGAAGTCTGCGGGGAGTCGTTTCGATGGAAGACATCATTGAAACAATGACCGGTGTTGAAATCGTGGATGAAGACGATGTCGCTGTAGATATGCAGGCTTTGGCTAAGGAAAAGACACAAATGCTATTGAAGAAGGAGAAATAACTCATGGAAAATCAATCAAACAAATGGCATGTCCGTCTTTGGAAAAACGCCAAACGCAGACTGATGAAAACCTCTCTGGAGCAGCTGATCTGTTTCGGAGTGAAATCAGACTTGCCACAGAGACAGATTATGGCCGTATATGCAGGCTATTCCTTATTAGGGACTCTGCTGCTTCTGATGCCTATCTCCACGAAAGGCGATATATCCTTCATTGACCACCTGTTTACGGTGGTCAGCGCTGTTTCTACTACTGGACTGACCACAGTTGACATTGCCACACAGTACACCTTTTTCGGGCAACTGGTGATTTTAGCCCTGATACAAATGGGAGGATTGGGGTATATGACCCTTTCTTCATTCATCATGCTCAAACTGACCGGGCGGTTCGGGACAGCCAAGGCCCGGTTGTTTCAGACTCAATTTTCTTTTCCAGACACACTGGATTCAGAAATCATGCTGAAGAACATTGTAAAATACACCTTCCTTTTCGAGTTGGCCAGATTTGCGTTACTGTGCCCTTATTTTCTTGCAACGGGGATGTCACAACCTGTATGGTCGGCTGTGTTTCACTCAGTGTCAGCTTTCTGTACAGCCGGATTCAGTATCTATACGGACAACCTGATGCAGTTCCAGTCGGACGTATATGTAAATGTGGTCATCATGGTATTATGTATAGCTGGAGCCATGGGTTTTATCATGATGACGGACATAAGCAGATGGATGACCCGGAAAGACTACAGAATATCCTTTACATCCAAGGTCATTGTAACCATCACAGGAATGCTGGCTTTGTGGGGAACCGTACACCTGTTTTTTTGTGAAGATTCCTTTCAGGCCATGCCTGTAGGAGACAAGTAGATGGCTGCACTTTTCCAATCCGTTTCAGCCTTGGCTACAGCCGGATTGACATCCGGCATCCTCTCGGACATCACCTTGGGAAGCAAGGCGGTTCTGATCATTCTGATGTACATCGGCCGTGTAGGGGTCATTACATTCGGTAATGCGATGCTCGCCGGAAGAGAAGAAAACATCAAAGGAAGCAAGGACATGGCTGTATAGCATCTGACCTCTGCCCATATGAATGAAAACGATTCCGCTCCATTCATATGAGACGAGCCGTATCGATACCCTAACCGGTTCGATACGGCTCGTCAGTTTTTTTTGCGTAATCCTATTTCTTGGAACGTTTAAAAAGATAGATGGCCAAGGCAGTAAAAACAGAAAATATGAGAAGCATCTCGGTCTTGTGCTCCAACGGAGCGGTCCAGATTTCCTCAAACAGGTTCATTCTTCCCAGTATCTCTACAGGAGTCCAAAACAGGATGACAGCCGGAATGGCCATCCGTATATTGGCTCCCCAAACCGGAATATGCAGCTGCTTGGCAAAGACAAAGAAAGAGCCAATCAGGCAGCCCAGACCAACCAGCAATGTCACGGGATGATTTTCTCCCAGGAACACATCATCGTAGCAAAACATCAGCAACAGATAGGACGCCCACAGGATCATCATCAGCTCCATAAAAGTAACGATACTTGTATGGCGTGTCATCGGACGGGCAGCGATTTCATTCTTCCTTCCCCTAAATAGCAGACGCTGCCACCAGTTGATGAAGTTGCATCCGTTTCGAGTACTGAAAATATACATCAACATCACCATCATCCAAAAGCCGAAAGAGGCTGGCAAAATAAGGTATTCGGGTCGCGTAACTATCTCTCCGGTTATCGGATCCTGCTCAGCTTGCGTACCGAAACGATTAGCAAAGTACATAAAAAGGAATTCAACCCAGCCGGTCCAGAAGAGAAGTCCGCCGAGGAATCCCCATAGTGTCTGCCTGGTATCCCCTGACACAAACACTCCGATAACGACCATAACAGCACCTAATGCTCCCATTGCAAAAGCGGCATAATGGAGCATGCCAGCAGGAAGATAATGCTCCATGAGAATCATCAGGGCATGGCCCAATGGCATGGTGCATAACACCAACAAAAAGGAAGTCAGGGCCTTTCCAAAAAACATTTTTCTTTCACTTACCATAAATATAGAGGAATATGAGATAAAGAATCACCGTGAGGTTTGCTGTTTGGTATTTCGTATTCTGAATGAGGCCAATTTACTGTTCCAGGTCTCCGCCCCCAGCATAAAAAGGTCGGTATCTTCTCCAAACAGAAGATCAAGCAGGTAACGCGGGCGCTTGCCACCTACACTCATGCTGGTGATGCAGGAAGCACAATACACCACCACCTCTTCACAAGGCATCTCGCCAGCCCGTTTGGCCATGAGGGATTCCACCTCTTCCACAGGCAGTTTCCCGTAGAATTTCTGCCCGCAACATTTCGAATGATTTCCGCTTCGCAGCGGTTCTGACAGACGGATATTCATCCGTTCAAGCAGCCGACGGACAACCGACAGGACTTTTGGATCGAGCCTTGCAGAACATGTGTCCTGAATACTCATCTCTATTCCGTGATAGTCAGGAAAGGGAAAAACGTCTGTCTCCAGAAGTTTCTCCAGCAAAAAAACAGGTTCGGCATTCGGACAGAGTTTCTTGTATTGCTGGTAGCACGTAACACAGGGGGTCAGGATGCATGATCCACTCATGCTCTCCTTTTTGTTCAAACAACAGGCCGTATGTAAGATGACAGGACCGTACAGTCTTTCTACCCAATCTTTCAGCCTCTTGGCCAGTTCGGGTTTATAGCACATCAAGGCACAGCCCGGTGCGTATAGGTATTCGATGGATGGACTCATTGATTGTCAAACATAAAATTCCGTCAGTTGACATAGCTGCCGACTGACGGAAAGAAAAACAAACTTAAAAATCTACAGACTCTCCTTCATACAAAGCGATGTAGAGCTTCTCCAGATCCTCTACGGTTGCAGGTCTGGGATTGAAGGAAGTGCATACGTCCAGATGGGCGTTTTCTGCCATGCGGTGAACTTCCTTCATCCAGTCTTCTCTGGCAATTCCGTACTCCTTGATGGATGCCGGGACATGAATATCCTTCTTCAGGTTTTCTACAGCCTTGATAAACTCGCAGGCGGAAGAAAGACCCATCAGTTTGGCCAAATCGTCAAAACGGTCTGTTGCCTTTGCATTGTAACGCATCACATTGGGCAAAGCCAATGCATTGGCGCGGCCGTGAGGAATGCCGAAGATGGCTCCCATCTGGTGGGCCATAGAGTGAACGATACCCAACCACGAGTTGGTGAAAGCGTAACCGGCCAGAGCTGAAGCATCATGCATGTTCTGGCGGTATGCCAAATTGTCGGGGTTCTCGACCGCATTCTTCAGATTGGCAAAAATCAATTGAATGCCTCCTTTGGCGAAAGCATCGGCATAATTGTCTTCCACATTCGACACATAGGCTTCGATGCAGTGTGTGAGAGCATCCATACCTGTATTAGCCGTAACATCAGCCGGCATAGACTGGCACAGGTCTCCGTCTACAATAGCCAGGTCCGGCTGCAATTCATGAGATGCAATCGGATACTTTACACCTTTTAAGCGGTCTGTAATCACAGCCAGTGAAGTTGTTTCCGTTCCGGTACCGCTCGTGGTGGGAATCGCCACAAACCGGGCCTTGTTTCTCAGAGCCGGAATGGCAAACGGCTTGATCATGGTTTCGAACGGGAGTTCGGGATGTTCGTAAAGCACCCACATGGCCTTGGCTGCATCGATGGATGATGTACCGCCCAGTCCGATGATCCAGTCCGGCTGCTTTTCCTGCATGAAGGCAGCGCCTTTTCGCACCGTATCAATGGAAGGATCCGGTTCCACTCCGGAAAACACATCGCAAACCCATCCCTTTTCCTGAAGCATGTCGCATACACGCTGCAGGCTTCCGTTTTCTCTGGTTGAAGAGTGACCGGTTACAATAACCGCTCTTGTTCCAGTAATAGTCTTCAGACTTTCAATACTTTTGGGACCGTGATACAAAGTCCCTGCACCATACAATTTTACCATAATTTCAGTTGTTTTTGATTGACAGTGCAAAGTTAGGCCAAACCATTTCAAGGGAAGTTATAAATAAAATCCGCTGATTTATAATTTTGGGAAGAATACAGAAAAAGCCTAAGCCGCAATGGATGGACGTCAAACCCTACAGACCTTGCAGCCCCTTCTTCAGCTTTTCCTTCCAGTTCTGCGGACTGCAGCCGAATTCCTTTTCAATGAACTTGTTTAAGGCGGACTGGGAAGAGAAACCGAACTTGAAAGCCAGTTCTTTCAATAGCAGTCCATCCTCCAGAATGGATCGTTTCAATTCCAGCCCCAACTTCTCGTGGATGATTTCCAGCGGATTCTTACCGGTATATCTGCGGCACAGGGCATTGAGAGTCTTAGTGGAAATGCCGAGTTCTGCCGCATAATCCTGCACCTTATACTGCAGATGGAAGTTCTTGTTCAACAATTCGCGAAAACGTACATAGAACTGAACGTCACTGTCCGATTTACCCAATGGATAATAGCAAGGGGCTATTTCGATGGACTTCAGCAAAAGAAGTTTGATCAGGAACTTCACCTCCATTTTCTTTACCGCATTCAAGTCACGGGATAAATGCTGAATCTGTCCCAACAGCTGCTGGATAAAAGTCCACTCACAGATGTCTTCTAGATGAATGTGATTGATACGAGCCTGCAGGTCTATATTGTAATCCTGCAACTCGTTGGCTATGATGGCTGCACAGAAGACCGAACTGTCAAAAGCAATCAGACTCAATTCCGCATCCGGACTGAGTTCTATCTGATGGACCTGATTCGGGAAAACAACCGAAAGGTACGGAGCCCTGCTTTCCTGGAGTGAATAGTCGAGGAAATGCCTTATCTCGCCCTTTTTCAAAACCAGTATCTGATAATAGGAATGCCTGTGCATTTCTTTATCTACCGTATGACTGTCAAGCTCCTTTGTGGAGAATATCTGGCAGGAACTGTTCGATGTATAAATGGATAAATCTTTATTTTGTATCATAAATACAATTTATATGTTGGTTTTTACACCGATTTTATTAAAATAATGTTTGGACAAAGTTATATTTTTACTCATCAACAATGATTCCCATTACGATATTATAATTGATAATTGCAGCAATTTTAACAAACTAATAATTTTGTGTACATACTTTATATCTTCTGCATAACCTATTTGCTGTAGCCATTTCAGATAATCTACATCGCTGGTATTTATCCGGCTCTTTTGACCATACCGATACTGCACCTTGGTATAGTAAGCCCGCACACTTTCCGTCCAATGGTTGAACTCATAGTACTTCCCGGTTTTCGAATTGGTAAGGCCAAACAGGTTATGTCGGTTTCGGCAGAGCGGTGAACGGAACCACCCCGTTTCCAGTATGGCTTGTGCCAGTACTATCTTCGGATGCCGAATGCCGTTGCGGATGATTTCCTGATAGAGATTGGGAATGGTGAGTTCCGGTAAATGGGACTGCT
>OKZN01000468.1_pt1 | contig 9659 bp, 9 predicted proteins | sample 1609111 | NCBI WGS metagenome assembly OKZN01 (sample SAMN02675048, study PRJEB24791) | human gut metagenome, SKBSTL034 | isolation source: stool | host: Homo sapiens | place: USA
TGGTGGTAGATCTCAGCAAGTTGGGAGCTATTGGTGACATTCAGCGCGCTGTAGTAACCGTTGACGGTAAGGAGATTCCTTCACAGCTCGACGACATCAACCGCGATTGTACCAACGATGAACTCTGTTTCCTTGCCGATTTGGGCAAGAAAGAAACCAAGACCTATCAGGTGCACCTCTATCGTGAGGGCGAGCAGGCACAGTATCCGGCTCGTACCTTTGCCGAACTCTGTCTGCCAAGCAGAAACAGGAAGCTGGCTAAGAACAGGCAGGATATTTATCTGCGCAGCATCTCGTTTGATAAGAAAACCAAGGACCCTTATCACTACGTCCATTCTCATGGCATCTGCTTCGAAAGTGAACTGATTGCCATGCGTGTTTATTTCGACCATCGTCAGACCATCGACCTTTATGGCAAAATCAACAAGGGACTGGTGCTTCAGGATACGCAGTTCTATCCTTCAGATGAGCAGATTCAGGCTGGTTCGGGCGATGATTGTCTCTGGGTAGGCAATACCTACGGGCTGGGTGCGCTCCGTGGCTGGGACGGTAAAGACCAAGTGCTGTTCAACAACGTGAAATACCAGGAGCAGCGCGTCATTTCAGAAGGTCCGCTCCGTGCCATCGTCGAGGTAGTGGATAAGGGTTGGGTTCCGGCTCCGGGCTTGCAGCCTGTCAATGCCACCATCCGTTACACCATCTATGCCGGTCATCGCGATTTCGACGTAGATGTATTCTTCAACAAGGATGTTTCTGATTATCAGTTTGCTACAGGACTCATCAACGTAAAGGGTTCCAGCGAATTTGCTGATGGCAAGGGATTGCGAGGCTGTTATGGCAGCGACTGGCCAACAGGCAAGGACGATGGAAAGCACAAGCTGGAGACCGTAGGCTTGGGCATTTATGTGCCACAGTCAGCCCTGGTTAGTCAGCAGCCAGCCAATAAGGATTGCTATACTCTGGTGGTGAAACCTGCAGGCAGCCAGCTCAGTTATAAGCTTGCTTATACCAGTGCCAACGAAACCTATGGTTTCAAGGGCGAGAAGGAGTGGTATGAGTGGTTGAAAGCCTGGAAGAAGCAGATAGAAGAGCCGGTTCAGGTTTCAGTTTCTGTCATCATCCGATAAGCCGTTTCTTTTATCATCTGATAAGTAGAAAAACTGCGCAAATAGCCAGCAATGAGCAAAAAAGCCTTACGTTTTGCTCATTGCTGGCTATTTTGCAAACAAATTTAAGAGAAAAACCCATTTTTTTTGCGAATGCGTATGATTTTTTAGCAAAAAAGCTTGGTAATTTAAATAATTTTTAGTATTTTTGCAGTCGTAACTCGAAGATTTGTAAATTATCGTGAAAAGGTTTTTTAATTATATAGTCATATTAGCAATAGTGCTTCTCAGTTCGGCCTGCGAGTTTAAGTTCAAGCCGAACGAGGAAGGAGAGGCTGTGCCCCTGTCAGTACAGCGTTACGACCGATTGGAAAGCAGATATCTTACTACCGGTGATTTCTCAGCCCTGCAGCAGATGAACACCGATTACCCGATAGAAACCCGTACGCTGATAGAGAAAATGCTTCAGCTTGGCACCATTACCGACGCCAATATCAGCAACCGTTTCCTCATGTTCTATCAGGATTCTACCCTGCAGGCACTTATTGCCGATGCTGAGGCAGAATTTGCCAATATGGAAGACATCAACGAACAGCTGAAATCTGCCTTCTCACGTCTGAACAGTTGGATTCCGGAGCTCCAGCAGCCTTGTTTCTATGCCCAGATTGGCGCTCTCGACCAGAGCATCGTAGTAGGAGAGCACTCAGTAGGAATTTCGCTCGATAAATACATGGGCGAAAACTATCCGCTCTACAAGAAATTCTATACGCCGCAGCAGCGCAGCACCATGTCGCGCCAGTATATTGTGCCAGATTGCCTTACCTTCTATCTGCTGAGCATCTTTCCGATGGATCAGTTCGACACCCGTCCGCAGCTCGACCGCGATCTGCACATGGGCAAGATTATGTGGGCTGTAAACAAGGCGATGGGCAAGGAGATTTTCAAGACCAAGTATGTGAATACAATCAACGCTTATGTAAAGCGCAACCCTAAAGTAACGGTAAAACAACTGCTCAAGGACGAAGATTATTCGCCTATTGAGGCATTACATAAAGATTAACACATGAAAAGATTTCCAGTTTTTATTGCAACTGTCATGATGGTTTCAGCAATGCAAGCTGCAGATAAACTCGACCTGAAGGCCATTACCTCCGGCGAGTTTGCTGCCTCTTATGTTACCGGTATTAACCCTATTGATGGCACCGATTTGTACGCTTCTATCAGCAATGATGGCAAGCAGGTTATCAGTTATTCGTTCAAGACGGGCAAGCAGATGAGCATCCTCTTCGATGTGAACGCAGTCAAGGCTCCCTTCGAACAGATTGAGGGTTATGTAATCAGTCCTGATGGCAAGAAATTGCTTATCATGACCCATCGCGAGGCTATCTACCGCCGCTCGTTCAAAGCAGAGTATTTCGTATATGATATTGCTAAGAAGAGTTTGAAGAAGCTTTCCCAGGGTGTTAACCAGCAGGTGGCTACCTGGTCGCCTGATTCACGCCACATCGCCTTCGTAAAGGATAACAATCTCTTTGTTACCGATGGAGATAAGGAAACCCAGATTACCCGCGACGGTAAGTTCAACGAGGTAATCAATGGTATTCCTGATTGGGTTTACGAAGAGGAATTCAGCTTCAACCGCGCCTTTGCATGGAATGCGGATGGAACTGCCATCGGATGGATACGCTTCGACGAATCGCACGTAAAGACTTATTCTCTGCAGATGTTTGAAGGTTCTCATCCTACCCATAGCGAGTATCACGACTATCCGGGAGAATATTCCTATAAATATCCTAAGGCAGGACAGGACAACTCTAAGGTGAGCCTCTGGAGCTATGATATGAAGAACGGCAAGACCGTGGCGCTCGATGTGCCTGTAGATTCCGACGGCTATTATCCACGCATCAAGACATCGCCAGACGCCAACAGTCTGATTGTCTATACGATGAACCGCCATCAGGACGACATGCGCCTCTATGCAGTCAATCCTTTCACCGGCAAGAGCAGGATGCTCATCAAGGAGAGTGTGCCTAAGTTTGTAAAGGAAGAGGTGATTGAAAACAGCATCGTGGGCAAGAAGAACATCCTGCTGCCTAGCGACCGCGACGGCTTCATGCATCTCTATCTCTATGATATGAACGGCAAGCTCCTGCGCCAGGTAGAGAAGGGCAACTATGATGTTACCTCTATCTACGGAATGGATGAGAAGACGGGCGATGTTTATTTCCAGGCTGCTAAGCTCAATGCGCACGACCGCCAGGTTTACGTGGCTCATAAGAACGGAAAGGTGGAGCGCCTTACCGATGCGGCTGGTTCCAACTCGGCTAACTTCTCGGGCGATTACCGCTATTTCGTCAATACCTGGAGCAGCTACAGCCATCCTTATGTCTTCACCGTACGCAGCAACAAGGGCAAGCTCATCAAGACATTGGAAGACAACAAACAGCTGCTCGAAAAGACACGGAAGTATAATTGGGGCAAGCGCGAGACTTTCTCTTTCACCACTTCCGAAGGTGTGAAACTGGACGGCTGGATGGTGAAGCCTGTAGATTTCGACGCCAGCAAGAAGTATCCTGTCATCCTCTTCCAGTATTCCGGTCCGGGCAACCAGCAGGTGCTCGATTCATGGAGCACGGGCAGTATGGGCAATGGCGGTGCTTTCGATTATTATCTTGCACAGGAAGGATTCATCATTGCCTGCGTAGATGGTCGTGGAACAGGCGGTAGAGGAGCTGAGTTTGAGAAGTCTACTTATCTCCGTCTGGGCGATTTAGAGTCGAAAGACCAGGTTGAGACAGCTCTCTACATGGGTTCTCTGCCTTATGTAGACAAGGATAATATCGGCATTTGGGGCTGGAGCTATGGTGGTTTCAATACGCTGATGAGTATGAGCGAGGGCCGTCCTGTGTTTAAGGCAGGTGTGGCTGTGGCTCCTCCTACCTGCTACCGCTTCTATGATTCGGTTTATACTGAGCGCTACATGCGCACTCCTAAGGAGAACGAAGAGGGTTACAAGGTGAACCCTATCGAGCGGGTAAAGCAGCAGCATGGTGCGTTGCTTATCTGTCACGGATTGGCAGATGACAATGTGCATCCGCAGAATACCTTCGAATATGCTGAGGCGTTGGTTCAGGCAGACAAGGACTTCAAGACCCTGTGGTACACGAACCGTAATCACGGCATTTCGGGTGGCAATACCCGCAATCATCTGCTTCGCCAGATAGCTAATTGGTTCAAGCAGAACCTGAAGTAGAAAATGATATGATATAAAAAAGTGAAGCCATTCCCGGCTGAAAGGGAATGGCTTCTTCATTTAATGTTCTCCTTATTACTTTGCAGAGTAAGGATAGTTTGATTTCTTATTCAGTTTTAGCGCCTTTTCTGCGCTTTTCTTTCTTGGCTTTTTTTAGCCTTCTTCACTTTTACCTCTTCAACCTCTTCATCGTTTGGCTGAACAGATGAAAAATGAAAATCAGTAGAGTTGATGGTCTTCACCTGATAAGGGCTAGGCGCATCGTTCATCTGCTGTCCGTTCTTTGCCTTCTTAGCCTTTGGCTTCTGAACGTATCTTGCATAGAGTTTGTTCCATTTCTTTTCAGCCTTCTTCTGGTTGAAGTCAAACATCACGATACACGTGCGGTTGCCGGCACCTTTCTGCTCCAGATAGTCGCGCAACTGGTATGAATAGTTCTCGCGGCTTACCAGAAACTTGTTCTTGCGGGTGAAATAGGCAGAATCAACCTTCTGAACGTCTGTGAAATAGACTGTAGAGTCATTAAACGACGAGGCAAATCCAAAGATGTATGCAGTCTTAACTTCGTTCTTGGCTGATGCAGAGAGCGAGCTGAAACATGCTAATGCAATAGATGCTAATGCAATTTTTGTAATTTTCATTTCTTTTTCTGTCTTATTTTGTTTTGTGCTGTCTGCCCCATCAGTCTGCAGGATCTTTCCTTATCCCAGATAGGACTTCAGCAGTTTATCTGTCGTACTGTTCCGGAGTCGCCTTATCGTTTTATCCTTGATCTGGCGTACTCTTTCCCTGGTGAGATGATACTTGGTTCCGATTTCTTCAAGCGTCAGTTCAGGTGTTCCTATGCCATAGAAGGCAGCAATGATTTTCTGGTCTTTGTCCGGCAGCGTCTTGAGCAGTCTTTCTATTTCAGCTCTCAGCGACTCTGTCAGCAGTTCATTGTCGGTCGGATCATCCGAATTGGCCATCAGGTCGAGCATGCTGCCATCTTCATCATCAGAAAAAGGAGCATCCACGCTCAGGTGGCGACTTGTCGATGTAGCCTTCATGGCGTTCTCTATCTTGTCTTCCGGCAAGTCTACGCGGTCAGCCATTTCATCTACACTCGGTTTGCGTTCAAATTCCTGTTCGAACTTACTCATCTCTCTGTTAATCTTGTTAACGCTTCCCACCTGGTTTTGCGGAAGGCGCACAAGTCTGCTCTGCTCGGCTATGGCCTGCAGAATGCTCTGGCGAATCCACCATACGGCGTAAGAGATGAACTTAAAGCCTCGGGTTTCATCAAACTTCTGTGCGGCTTTGATAAGCCCCACATTTCCTTCGTTGATAAGATCAGGCAAACTGATCCCGTGGTTCTGGTATTGTTTGGCAACAGACACCACGAAACGGAGATTGGCTTTTGTTAATCTCTCCAATGCCCTACGGTCACCTTTTCTTATACGCTGAGCGAGCTCCACCTCTTCATCTGTAGAGAGCAGCTCTTCATGAGCAATATCTTGAAGATATTTTTCTAACGATGCGCTTGCGCGATTCGTAATTGATTGAGTAATTTTTAATTGTCTCATGCTGGCATCAAATTTTAAGTAGTTGCAAAAATACACTTTTTTGTTTAAATACCAAAAAAAATAGTAGATATTTTTCAGAAATACCTACTATTTTATTGTTTTTTGTCTGTTTCTTGAGTTTTTTGGCAGTAAAAATGCCTTTTCACTACTCAATCATGAGACGTTTCTCTTAAAACTCTTACTCTTAGTCTTTCTGCAGTGGAACAGCGAAGTAAGCCTTCTTGCCTGTTGGCCATATACCCTGAATGTAGAGCACTGGGTCCTTGCTGGTAGAAGCACTCTTTACAGCCTTCTGCAGGTCATCAATCGTATTGATGTTGTTGTCGTTGATGCGCTGGATGATGAAACCGCGTGAAATGCCACCATCCTTCAGGGCGCCGCTGTTCACCTTCATCACCTCTACACCATACTTGATGTTGAGCTGGTTCTTCTGGCTCTCTGTAATAGGGCGGAAGCTGCCACCGAGCACGTCGAGGTCGGCACTCTTGATAACCGAAGTATTACCCTGGGCATTCTTCAGCGTGATGGTCTTGGTGCTTGCCTTCTTGTTGCGCAGGTAGGTGATGCTCATCTTGTTGCCAGGGCGCTTGCCGTTCAGGATTTCCTGCAGCTCAGCCATCTTGGTCACCTTCTTGCCGTCAACCTTGGTAATCACGTCACCTTCCTTCAGTCCTGCCTCAGCACCGTTGCCGTCTTCATCAACCTTGGCAATGTAAACACCCTCGTTGGTTCCCAGGTTCACTTCCTTGCCGTTCTCCTTCTGGGCGTTGATATAGTTCAGCACATCGCTTCCCTGTATGCTCAGCATCACGCGCTGTACGCTGCCGTATTTCTTCAGGTCGTCTACCACCTTGTTCATGATAGAGGTAGGGATGGCGAAACCGTAGCCGGAGTAAGAACCGGTCTGTGAATAGAGCATGGCGTTGATGCCTACCAGTTCGCCCTGGGTGTTGACGAGTGCACCGCCCGAGTTACCTGCGTTGATGGCAGCATCGGTCTGGATGAAACTCTCTACACCGTTGGCACCGAGCGAACGTGCCTTGGCAGAGATAATGCCGGCTGTAACCGTATTGTTCAGTCCGAATGGGTTGCCCACGGCGATGACCCATTCACCCACCTTCACCTTGTCGCTGTCGGCGATAGGCAGGGTAGGCAGGTTCTTGCCGTCTACCTTGATGAGGGCGAGGTCGGTAGTCTTGTCGGTTCCGATGATGCGAGCCGAGAATTCACGGTTGTCGTTCAGTGTTACGGTCAGCTCGTCAGCACCTTCTACCACGTGGTTGTTGGTAACGATGTAACCGTCCTGACTGATGATGACGCCCGAACCGGTAGCCTCTCTCTTTGGAGTCTGCACTTTCTGCTTGCGTGTTCCTCCGTTGCCCTGTCCCGGGTTGCCGAAGAAGCCGAACGGGTCGAAGAAACCTCCGAATGGGTCGTCCTGCACATCTACCGTCTTCACCTTCGAGTTCTGTACGTATTTAATATGTACTACAGCAGGCAGCGCCTTCTCGGCAGCATAGGTTAAGTCTACAGGCTGACCTGCTGGCGCAGCGGTAGCTGCAGGTGTAGCATTTACTTTCATGAAAGCACCGGCTGAAAATGCGAGCGAACCAACGCAGAGCACAGCCACAACATAATTACTTAATTTTTTCATGTCTCTTATTTTTTTTTATTGTTTACTTTTCTTTTCCTTGGAACTGCAGCAGCTAATATCATGGCAAAAGTCAGCTTGCCATGCACCGCTCTGTTTTCCGGTTGCAAATATAGGGTCATTTTTTGAGATACGCTTCATTCTCTGCATAAATTTATTCCGTTTTAACATTTTAAATTAACACTTTAACGGCTATTAAACAAGAAATGCCCTAAATTCACAAATATTTGAATGTGAACATGAAAAAGATAGTTTTGTATATGAAACTATCTTTTGTTAATTATTGAATATCTGTTAAAAGATAGAGGCTCGAAAACTCGGTTTAACCGGGGGGAAGAGTGAAAATAGCCTTGCGAATAACTAATGATGCATAAAAAAGTGAGGAATCGTGCGATAGTATCAAAAGTTTTTTGTACTTTTGCATGTCGAAAGCAGTGCTCCGGTCTGTCGCTGGCATCTTTCAGGTGCGAGAGGAAAGTCCGGGCAGTATAGGGCATCCCACTTCCGAAACTAGAAGCTATTGGTGACAGTAGGTGTCGGTAGAAGAAAATAACCGCTTTCACTTATCCCGTTTGTCCAGTCTGGGGTGGTGAGAGTAAGGGTGAGAAGGTGGTGTAAGAGACCACCAGCTGGCGGGTGATCGTCAGGCTGTGCCATCTGGGAGCTGTAAGCTCATGTATACCGCAGATTGAGGGCGGCTCGTCCGATTGCCTTCGGGCTGCTGTGGAGGGTAGAGTGCTTGAGCCCAAGGGTGACTTTGGGACTAGATAAATGACAGACGTTCTTATTTTCAATAGGAACACAGAACTCGGCTTACAGGAGCACTGCTTTCTTTTTTTTCAGCATCGCAGCCTTTATATATAATTAAGGTATAAGATGCATTCATTTTAAACGATTTTAAAAACTAGCAAGATTATGAAACTCAGAGAACCGGAAAAGCAGATATTAGATGATTTCGAACATAAGGTAACGGGCAAGATAGCGAAATATGGCAATGAGCCCGATTTCCCAAAGTTTGAGAACTACGGCATTACCCGCATGGAGCTGGATGATTATCTTTTCGATAAGCAGGCGATACTCGACATGGGTGGTTCCAAGCGCAGCCAGCTCACCATCGGCGGTTTCATCACCGTCCTCCCCGTACTGGTGCTGTCCTGTTTCCCGGATAAGTCACCCGTCTACGACAACGGCAAGATGCTCGCCACGGTCATAGCCGTCATCATCGGTCTGCTGCTGGCGTGTTTTGTCAAGGCACTTCTCCAGATGATCATCGCCTATCGCGTGAACCATCATAAGGAGCCTAAGATGGAGACCTTCATCAAGGCAGTCCTCTTCTACGAGAAGCGGTCGTAACTGTAAACTGTAAATAATAAACTATAAACTATAAGTAGTATGACATTACCAGACTTTATGGACTATAAGGACAAGTTCACCCAGCGTGCATTTGTCGAGAAGATTTCGCATGTTGCCAAACGTGCCGGTGCCAAGATGGTTTATACAGCGCTCATTCTCTATTATACGTTAGAGAGTGACAAGGTTTCGCTGAAGGACAAGGCTCTGATTGTAGGAGCCTTGGGTTATCTCATCAGTCCGCTCGATGTGATTCCAGACGCCATACCTATTGCCGGTTTGGGCGATGACCTGGCCGTATTGCTGTTTGTGCTCAAGAAAGTTTGGGGTGAGGTTTCAGAAGATGTAAAAGCAAAGGCTCAGGACAAGTTGAAGAAGTGGTTTGATGAAGATGAGATTCCATCAGCCGATGACCTCTTCAAGGATTCAGCCACCGATACTCCAGTCTGAAAATGATAATGACCGGAAATGACCATGACCGAAAACGGCCGCTCTCCTCATATTGAGGTGAGCGGTCGATTTTGTTTTTATCCCATGCAGCTCGTTACTCCGAGCGTAGTAGCGATAGCGGTCAGAATGCTGATGGCTATCTGCAGAATTGTTTTCCAAGTGTTCGCTTTCATTTTGTTGAATGTTGAGTGTTGAATGTTGATTTTTTTTGGGGGGCGGATAGGCTGGGCTAGGGGCTAGCACCCTAGCCAGTCTATCCTTGGGCTATTCAAGGCCGTCGCCAG
>OKZN01000472.1_pt1 | contig 9590 bp, 8 predicted proteins | sample 1609111 | NCBI WGS metagenome assembly OKZN01 (sample SAMN02675048, study PRJEB24791) | human gut metagenome, SKBSTL034 | isolation source: stool | host: Homo sapiens | place: USA
GCCCATACCGAACAGATTGGTAAAAGCGGTGATGATTGTAATGACCGGCAGAGTCAGACCGATTCCGGTCAGCGCCTGGGTGGACACGTCTGGGAGATGACCGATGTAAATGCGGTCTACAATGTTATAAAGTAAGCTTAAAATCTGGGCAACCAGCATGGGCAAGGTGGCTGCCAGAATATTTCCGGTTACGGTTCCGTTTTCGAAGTCAATTCTTTTCATTTTGCAGATATTCCTTTAAAAATTATTAATAACTGTTCATAATCATTATTATTTAAGTATAGCACGGGGGAATTTGTATGTAAATTGCTGTGAAGCGTTACTTCGAGAAAATGTTGACAGTTGTTTCTCTACATGATATGATAAATTCGATTTTGAGAGACGAAGATGCAGAGTAACAGACAGAGTCTTTTCAAAGCAATTGTTTTGGATCACTCCACTGGGGTTAAGGCCATACGGACAGCCGGGTCCACTGCCGATTATGGTAACTTTGGTTGCCTTATTGATTGAGTGAAAAGCTCTAATTTTATAAGTAGGTTTCTTTGATAGCCTTATGCGCCAGACGCGCAGACTTGTGAAACGGTCAATAAGAGTAGTAAAAGTGTAATTGCTATATAGACTCTCGTCATCCCGTCCTTTTGAATCCTGCTGCGATACTGCTCCGGTGTTCTGCCCGGGGAATTTATCCGCGCATTCAAACGGTTTTTCAAAGCGCAAGTCTGCACTCCGCGTGCAGGGCTTGCGCTTTTTTGTTTGTCTGCATGGGGGTAACAGGAGTCAGGGACGGAGGAAAAAACATGAGTGAGAACCGTACGAGGTTCCGGCTGGACCAGCGCCGCGCACCCATCTACGAGGCGCTGGAACAGTTCCGGCAGATGCGGGTGGTGCCCTTCGACGTGCCCGGCCACAAGCGCGGGCGGGGCAACCCCGAGCTGACGGCCTTTCTGGGCCAGCAGTGCGTGGGCGTGGACGTCAACAGCATGAAACCGCTGGACAATCTCTGCCACCCGGTATCGGTCATCCGGGAGGCGGAGGAGCTGGCCGCCGACGCTTTCGGCGCGGCCCACGCCTTCCTGATGGTGGGCGGCACCACCAGCTCGGTGCAGAGCATGGTGCTGACAGTCTGCAAGCGGGGCGATGAGATCATCCTGCCCCGCAATGTGCACCGCAGCGTGCTGAACGCGCTGGTGCTGTGCGGCGCGGTGCCGGTGTACGTGAACCCCGAGGTGGACAAGCGCCTCGGCATCTCGCTGGGCATGAAGCGGGAGCAGGTGGAAAAGGCCATCAAAGAGCATCCGAATGCCGTGGCCGTGCTGGTGAACAACCCCACCTACTACGGCATCTGCTCCGACCTGCGCGCCATCGTCAAGATGGCCCACGACGCCGGGATGCTCTGCCTCGCCGACGAGGCCCACGGCACCCACTTCTACTTCGGCGGCGGCAGCCTGCCTGTCTCTGCCATGGCGGCGGGCGCGGACATGGCCTCCGTCTCGATGCACAAAAGCGGCGGCAGCCTGACTCAGTCGAGCCTGCTGCTCATCGGCCCCAACGTCCACCCCGGCTATGTGCGCCAGATCATCAACCTGACCCAGACCACCTCCGGCAGCTATCTGCTGATGTCCAGCCTTGACATCTCCCGCCGCAACCTCGCGCTGCGGGGCCGTCAGGTGTTCCATCAGGTGGCCGATATGGCCGAGTATGCCCGGGAGGAGATCAACGCCGTGGGCGGCTACTACGCCTTCGGCAAGGAGCTTTGCAACGGCAACTCGGTCTTCGACTTCGACACCACCAAGCTCAGCGTCCACACGCTGGACATCGGCCTCGCCGGCATCGAGGTCTACGACATCCTGCGGGATGAGTACGACATCCAGATCGAGTTCGGCGACATTGGCAACATCCTTGCCTATCTTTCCATCGGCGACCGCCCGCAGGAGATCGAGCGTCTGGTGAGTGCGCTGGCCGAGATCAAGCGCCGCTACCACACCGACGGCGCGGGCCTGCTGAGTCAGGAGTACATCGACCCCGTGGTCGCCGCCAGCCCGCAGGAGGCCTTCTACGCCCCTAAAAAGAGCCTGCCCCTCCGGGAGACCGAGGGGATGGTGTGCAGCGAGTTCGTCATGTGCTACCCCCCGGGCATCCCCATCCTTGCCCCCGGCGAGCGCATCACCAAGGAGATACTGAACTATATCGAGTACGCCAAGGCCAAAGGCTGCAGCATGACCGGCCCGGAAGACCCGGACATCCTGCACCTGAATGTTCTGGCATAAGGAGAAGCAGATGGAGTTTTGGTTTTCGGAATTTCACACCCCGGACGTCAAGCACAGCATCCGGGTCAACAAACAGCTCTACTCCAAGCAGAGCGACTACCAGCGCATCGATATTTTTGAGACGCCCGAGTTTGGCCGGGTGCTGACGCTGGACGGCAACGTCATGCTCACCGAGCGGGACGAGTTCATCTACGACGAGATGATCGTCCACGTCCCGATGGCCGTCCACCGGGAGGCCAAGGACATCCTCGTCATCGGCGCAGGCGACGGCGGCGTGGTACGGGAGCTGACCCGCTACGACCGGGTCGAGCGCATCGACCTCGTGGAGATGGACCCGCAGGTCGTGGAGGCCTGCCGCGCCTATCTGCCCGGCAACGCCTGCCGGATGGATGACCGCCGGGTGCACATCTACTTCGAAAACGCCCTGAAGTACATCCGCCGCTGCGAGGCTGACTACGACCTCATCATCGTGGACTCCTCCGACCCCTTCGGCCCCTCCGAGGGTCTGTTCACCCGCGAGTTCTACGGCAGCTGCTTCAACGCCCTGAAAGAGGATGGCATCATGGTCAACCAGCAGGGCAGCCCCTTCTACGCCGAGGACGCCAGCGCCATGCAGCGCAGCCACAAGCGCATCGCGTCCACCTTCCCGGTCAGCCGGGTCTATCAGGCCCATATCCCGACCTTCGCCGCCGGTTACTGGCTCTTCGGCTTTGCCAGCAAGAAGTACCACCCCATCGACGACCTCGACGCCGATGCATGGAAGGCGCTGAACCTGCGCACCCGCTACTACACCACCCGGCTCCACGTCGGAGCCTTCTATCTGCCGGCATTCCTCGAGGAGATGCTGCGCGAAGTGGAGGAACCCAAATGATCTCACCCAATGTTGAAACCTTCATCGGCTGCGACAGCAGCTACCGCGCCGCCGACATCGTGCTCTACGGCGCCCCCTTCGACTCCACCACCAGCTACCGCCCCGGCGCACGGTTCGGCGCGTCGGCCATCCGGCACGAGAGCTTCGGCCTCGAGACCTACAGCCCCTACCAGAACGCCGACCTCACCGACTTCGACGTCTTCGACAGCGGCGACCTCGAGCTTTGCTTCGGCTCCAGCGAGGCAGCCCTCGCCGACATCGAGGCCCGGGCGGCAGAGATCCTGAAGGACGGCAAGCTGCCCCTCCTGCTGGGCGGCGAGCATCTGGTGACGCTGGGCGCTGTGCGGGCCGTGGCGCAGAAATACCCCGGCCTCCACATCATCCACTTCGACGCCCACGCCGACCTGCGGGACGACTACCTCGGCGCAAAGCTGAGCCACGCCTGCGTCCTCCGCCGCTGCCACGAGCTGGTGGGCGACGGACACATCCACCAGTTCTGCATCCGCAGCGGCGAGCGGGCCGAGTTCGAGTTCGCCGCCCAGCACACCGAGATGCACAAGTTCGACTTCACCGGCCTTGCCGAGCTGACCGAGCAGCTCTGCGCCACCAAAGAGCCGGTCTACCTCACCATCGACCTCGACTGTCTCGACCCCTCCTGCTTCCCCGGCACCGGCACCCCCGAGGCCGGCGGCGTGAGCTTCCTGCAGCTGCTGGACGCCATCCGCACCGTGGCCAAGGCCAACATCGTAGGCGCGGACCTCAACGAGCTGGCCCCCATGCTGGACATCTCCGGCGTCTCCACAGCCACGGCCTGCAAGGTACTGCGGGAGCTGCTCATCGCGCTGGACAAGGGCTGGCCCGGCTTCCAGACCTGACGAAGGAATGAATATTTTGACATAAAGGAGAAACCATCATGAGCAAAGTTCTGATCATCGGCTGCGGCGGCGTGGCCTCCGTCGCCATCCACAAATGCTGCCAGGTGCCCGAGGTGTTCACCGACATCTGCATCGCCAGCCGCACCAAGTCCAAGTGCGACAAGCTGGCCGCCGAGCTTGCCCCCAAGACCACGACCCGCATCACCACCGCGCAGGTGGACGCCGACCATGTGGACGAGGTCATCGCCCTCATCAAGAGCTACCAGCCCGACCTCGTGATGAACATCGCCCTGCCCTATCAGGACCTGACCATCATGGACGCCTGCCTCGCCTGCGGCGTCAACTACATGGACACCGCCAACTACGAGCCGGAGAACACCGACGACCCGGCATGGCGCGCCGTCTACGAGAAGCGCTGCAAGGAGGCAGGCTTCTCCGCCTACTTCGACTACAGCTGGCAGTGGGCCTACGCCAAGAAGTTTGAGGAGGCCGGCCTCACCGCCCTGCTGGGCAGCGGCTTCGACCCGGGTGTGACGCAGGCTTACTGCGCCTACGCCAAGAAGCACGAGTTCGACACCATCGACACCATCGACATCCTCGACTGCAACGGCGGCGACCACGGCTACGCCTTCGCCACCAACTTCAACCCCGAGATCAACCTGCGTGAGGTGTCTGCCCCCGGCAGCTACTGGGAGGACGGCCACTGGGTGGAAATTCCGGCTATGAGCATCAAGCGGGAGTACGACTTCGACAAGGTGGGCCAGAAGGATATGTACCTGCTCCACCACGAGGAGATCGAGTCCCTCGCCAAGAACATCCCGGAGGCAAAGCGCATCCGCTTCTTCATGACCTTCGGCCAGAGCTATCTCGACCATATGCGCTGCCTCGAGGACGTGGGGATGCTCTCCACCACGCCCATCCAGTTCAACGGTCAGGAGATCGTGCCCATCCAGTTCCTCAAGGCCCTCCTGCCCGACCCTGCCAGCCTCGGCCCCCGCACCAAGGGCAAGACCAACATCGGCTGCATCTTCACCGGCAAGAAGGACGGCAAGGAGAAGACCTACTACATCTACAACGTCTGCGACCATCAGGAGTGCTACAAAGAGGTCGGCTCGCAGGCCATCAGCTACACCACCGGCGTGCCCGCCATGTGCGGCGCCCTGATGCTGCTGACCGGCAAGTGGACCACCAAGGGCGTCCACACGGTCGAGGAGTTCGATCCGGACCCCTATCTGGACGCTCTGGACAAGTACGGCCTGCCCCGCTCTGAGAGCCACAGCCCGGCTCTGGTGGACTGATGCGGGTGCTCAATACACGCCCGCCCTTCGCCGGGCTGGCAAACCTCTCCGAAGCGGCCCTCGCTTCCCTGCCCACCCCCTGCTATCTGCTGGACGAGGCCCAGCTGCGCCGCAACGGCGAGATCCTGCTGGGCGTCCAGCAGCGGACGGGCTGCAAGATATTGCTGGCCCAGAAGGCCTTCTCCAATTTCGACCTCTACCCCCTCCTCGCGCCCTATCTGGCGGGCACGGAGGCCAGCGGCCTCTACGAGAGCCGTCTGGGCAGGGAGGAGCTGCCCCAGAAGGAGAACCACGTCTTCTGCGCCGCCTACCGGGTGGACGAGTTCGCAGAGCTGCTCCACTACGCCGACCACGTCGTCTTCAACTCCCCCGCCCAGCTGGCAAAGTTCGGCCCGGCGGCAAAGGCTGCGGGCAAGAGCGTGGGCCTGCGCATCAACCCCGAGTGCTCGACGCAGGAGGGCCACGCCATCTATGACCCCTGCGCCCCGGGCAGCCGCCTCGGCACCACCCGCGCCCAGTGGGATGCCGCGCTGGAAAAGCAGCCGGGCCTCTCTTCCCTGCTGGACGGTCTCCACTTCCACACCCTCTGTGAGCAGGACGCCGACGCGCTGGCCCTGACGCTGGACGCGGTCGAGGCGAAGTTCGGCAGCCTGCTGCCGGGCCTGAAGTGGCTCAACTTCGGCGGCGGACACCACATCACCCGCCCGGGCTATGCCCTTCCGACGCTGGAAGCCTGCATCACCCGGATGCAGGAGAAGTACGGTGTACAGGTCTATCTCGAGCCGGGCGAGGCGTGGGCGCTGAACGCGGGCTATCTCGTCACCACGGTGCTGGACACCCTGCACAACGGCAGCACCAGCCTCGCCATCCTCGATATGTCCGCCGCCTGCCACACCCCGGACGTCATCGAGATGCCCTACCGCCCGCCTCTGCTGGGCGCAGGGGAGCCGGGCGAAAAGAGCGTCACCGTCCGCCTCGGCGGGCCGACCTGCCTCGCAGGCGATGTCGTGGGAGACTACAGCTTCGACGCCCCCCTGACCGAGGGCGACAGGCTCCTTTTCGGCGATATGGCCATCTACACCACCTGCAAGAACAATACCTTCAACGGGATGCCTCTGCCACCCATCTGGACGCTGACCGAGGACGGCACCTGCCGGGAGCTGGTGCGGTTCGGCTACAACGACTTCAAGATGCGGCTGGGACACCGCGCATAAAACGAAAGCCATCGGCTGTCTGGGCCGATGGCTTTTTGGTTTACTTGAGCTTCTTTTTTGCTTCGTACTCCCGCAGGGCGGTCAGGGCCTCGCCGGACAGGGGGTAGAGGGCCAGCATATTGAAGATGGTCATGAGGCCGATGCCCACATCGCCGAGGTCCCACACCACGGTGTAGGCCTCCATGCCGCCCACCACCAGCATCACCAGCGCCAGCACCTTGTAGGCCGTCTGCCAGAGCCAGCGGTCGCCGAAGAGGTAGGCCACATTGCAGCGGGCGTAGTAGAGGATGCCGAGGAAGGTGGAGAAGCTGAACAGCGCCAGTGTCACCGCGATGAACACCACGCCGAAGCCGCCCAGATGATACTCCATGGCCGCCTGCAAAAGATCCATGCCCTGCCGCCCGCCGGTGACGCTCCCGGGGGCCAGCAGCATGACGAAGGCCGTGCAGCTGCAGATGACGATGGTGTCGATGAGGACGCCCAGCGCCTGCACGAGGCCCATCTTCACCGGGTCGTCACACTCTGCGGCTGCGGCGGCACAGGGGGCCGAGCCGGAGCCGGCCTCGTTGGAGAAGAGGCCCCGCTTGATGCCGTTCATCACCACTGCACCGAAGCCGCCGCCCACAGCCTGCCGCAGGCCGAAGGCCTCCGAGAAGATGCGGGCAAAAACGCCGGGCAGCTGGGGCAGGTGGGTGAGGATGATCCAGAGAGTCATGACGAAGTAGCAGCCCGCCATGATGGGGACGATGACGTCAAGGCTCCTGACGGTAGCCTCCTTCCGCAGGACGATGACCGCCGCCAGCGCCGTCAGCACCAGCGTCGTCGTCAGGGGCGGGATGGCGAAGGCGTTCTGAAACGCCTCGCTCACCGAGTTGCTGACGACCTGACTGATGCCGCACCAGCAGATCAGTCCCGATATCGCAAATAATACTGCGATCAGGGAATAACGCTTTTTCTTTTTCTGCCTCCGCTCCATATAACGATGCATATAATAAGCCGGACCACCCCGGTATCCACCATACAGGGGATCTTTTTCCTTATAAAGCTGGGCGAGCGTTGCCTCAATGAATGCTGTCGATGAACCAATCAGTGCCGTGACCCACATCCAGAATACAGCTCCGGCACCACCTGCTGAAATTGCTGCAACCACTCCGACCAGATTCCCCATCCCGACTCTCGTTGCCGTTGAAACGATCAGCGTCTGAAATGTGGACAAGCTGCCCTTTTCTTTCTTTTCCTTTTTTTCACTTTTACCGTCCGCATCTTTTTTCGCTTTTGTCCCCACCAATGCACGCACCATATCAGGGAAAAGCCGGATCGGGAGAAACCGGGTTCTTACTGTAAAATAAATTCCCATCGGGATCAGAAGAATAATAAGCAGTGAAATTCCCACACTGCTGCCTCCCGGTAATGGGATCTGAATCAGGTCTCCCCATAAAAATGAATAAACAATTTCTATCAGTTTTGTTATCATCTGTCCTTATCCTTTCCGTGCCATTCACTCATCCTAACACGGAAAAACTTCCATTGCTGCGGGACATGATATTCATTTTGATCCTGCAGTCCGCCATAGGCTCATGATTTACATCCAGTTCATACTCGATCCGTACATCAATTTCATCCTCTGTCACCTGAATCTCCAGCTCTCTGGTATTCACATCAAGCAGCATCTGTCCATACGGTGTCCGGTAATACGTCGAGTTCTTTTTATTCTTTTCAAAGATCATGTGAGAATCTGACAATCCGCTCTTTACGATCTCCACGCATCCAGTTCCTGTGATCTTGATCCGGTTTCTGATCATTTCAGAAGACCCTTCCACAGCCTCATCATATACAATATAATGCTTCTCGTTTCTGAAGTAATAGCTGCCCGGAGTCACAACTTCGATCGCTTCTGCCTCGTCCCTTTCAACTGCAGGCGTCTCTGCAATCTCTTCGTGCATACCGGAAATGCTTACAAATACATCCTTTGTCATAATCTTTAATATCCTTCTATATTCACTACATTCGTTATCGGCACATCAAATGGCATGACTGTATTTGCAAATTTTCTGAACTTCTCTGCCGCATCACTTACATAAAATGAATAATTGCTGTGCTGCCCTTCTGTTCCGTCATTCGCCATATCATTCTCTTCCAGCAGACATTTCAGATCCATCGCTGTCTCATAAGCAGGGTTTACAATCTGAATCTTGTCCCCCATATAAGCCCGGATCTTGGATCTGAGCAACGGATAATGCGTACAGCCAAGAATCATGGCATCAATATCCGTACTTCGCATAGATTCCAGATAATACTCGATTACTTCCTCTGTTACCTGATGCTCTTTAAATCCTTCTTCCACCAGAGGAACAAACAACGGGCAGGCCTTCTCAATGACCGTGATCTCCGGGTTCATTCCCTGGATCACTTTCGTATACATCCCGCTCTGAACCGTTGCCTCTGTCCCAACTACTCCGACTTTCCTGTTCTTCGTCGCCTCTACGGCTGCTCTCGCACCCGGAATAACCACTCCCAGGATTGGGATATCAAACTCATCTTTCACCGCATCCAGTGCCAATGCACTTGCAGTATTGCAGGCGATCACGATCGCCTTCACCTCTTTGGTCTTCAAAAAACGAATGATCTGTTCCGAAAAACGAATGATCGTATTCTGCGACTTACTTCCATAAGGAACGCGGGCAGTATCTCCGAAATAAACAATATTCTCATCCGGTAACTGTCGGCTGATCTCTCTTGCAACCGTCAGTCCTCCGACTCCCGAATCAAATACTCCGACAGGAGCTGTCTTTTTATCCATCATATCCGACTATATTCTCCCCTATTTTTCTATAATGACACAAATTCAGCCATGCGGACTCCGAAGACTCCACAAGGCTGAATTATCATCATGTCGTTGCCTTATAATATTATAATTTGAATCACCAGGATTTGCAATGCTTATTTAAATTGCAAGTGATTTAGCCACATCATACTGGTATGCAGAAATGGTCTTCTTCATTGCAAGAGCTTCCTCAATATCAAAATCAACGAACTCGCCATGCTGATATCCTACAACACGGTTT
>OKZN01000486.1_pt1 | contig 9346 bp, 10 predicted proteins | sample 1609111 | NCBI WGS metagenome assembly OKZN01 (sample SAMN02675048, study PRJEB24791) | human gut metagenome, SKBSTL034 | isolation source: stool | host: Homo sapiens | place: USA
ATAGACTGAAGACACGAAAGAGGAAATTCAAATGCCCCGTCGTCGCGAAGTTCCGAAGCGCGAAGTGCTTGCCGACCCGAAGTTCGGCAGCGTCGAAATTACCAAGTTCATCAACGTGATCATGCTTGACGGCAAGAAGGCCGTGGCCGAACGTATCGTTTACGGCGCCCTCCAGCAGATCGAAGAAAAGTCCGGCAAGAACGCGCTTGAAGTGTTTAACACCGCTCTCAACAACGTCCGTCCGCTGGTGGAAGTCAAGTCCCGCCGAGTGGGTGGTGCTAACTACCAGGTTCCGGTTGAAGTCCGTCCTGTCCGTCGAATGGCTCTCGCCATGCGCTGGCTCCGTGAATCTGCCAAGAAGCGTTCTGAAAAGTCCATGCCGCAGCGTCTCGCCGGCGAATTGCTCGACGCGGCCGAAGGCCGTGGCGGCGCCATGAAGAAGCGTGATGAAGTTCATCGTATGGCTGAAGCCAACAAGGCCTTCTCGCACTTCCGCTTCTAATTTCGATTCGCTGCATGAGGGATTCCCTCTCATGCAGCTTATTTAGTGAGGAACCTTAAATGGCTCGTCAAACCCCGATTTCGCGTTACCGCAATATCGGTATCTCTGCCCACATTGACGCGGGCAAGACCACCACGTCCGAACGTATTTTGTTCTACACCGGTGTCAACCACAAGATCGGTGAAGTGCATGATGGCGCCGCCACCATGGACTGGATGGAACAGGAACAGGAACGTGGCATCACGATTACGTCCGCTGCCACCACCGCCTTCTGGCGCGGCATGGAAATGCAGTGGGAACCGTATCGTCTGAACATCATCGACACCCCGGGCCACGTTGACTTCACCGTTGAGGTCCAGCGTTCCCTGCGCGTTCTGGACGGTTCTGTGACCGTTCTGGCTGCTAAGGGCGGTGTCGAGCCTCAGTCTGAGACCGTCTGGCGTCAGGCTGATGAGTACAAAGTCCCCCGCATGGTGTACGTCAACAAGATGGATACCATGGGTGCTGACTTCTTCCGCTGCATCAAGATGCTGCACGATCGTCTGCACGCCAACGGCGTGGCCATCCAGCTGCCCATCGGTCAGGAGGATACCTTCCGTGGTATCGTTGACCTGGTCGATATGAACGCTGAGGTCTACTACGACGATATGGGCAACGATATGCGTACTGAGCCTATCCCTGAGGATATGCGCGAGCAGGCCGAGGAGTACCGCAACATCCTCGTTGAGGCTGTTGCTGAGAACGACGAGGCTCTGATGGAGAAGTACCTCGAGGGTGAGGAGATCACCCGTGAGGAACTGAAGGCTGCCATCCGCAAGGAGACCATCGCCAATACGCTGGTTCCCGTCGTCTGCGGCTCTTCCTACAAGAACCGCGGCGTGCAGAAGCTGCTGGACGCTATCGTTGACTATATGCCCGCACCTACCGATGTTGAGGACATCAAGGGTGTGAATCCTGAGACCGAAGAGCAGGAGACCCGTCCGTCTTCCGACGACGCTCCCTTCGCAGCTCTGGCCTTCAAGATCGCTACCGACCCCTTCGTTGGTAAGCTGGCATACTTCCGCGTCTATTCCGGTAAGGTCGAGGCAGGTACTACTGTCTACAACTCCGTGAAGGACAACAAGGAGCGTATGGGCCGCATCCTGCAGATGCACTCCAACCACCGCAAGGACATCGACTGCTGCTACGCAGGCGATATTGCTGCTGTCGTTGGTCTGAAGAACACCACCACCGGTGATACCCTGTGTGATGAGAATCATCCCATCATTCTGGAGTCCATGAAGTTCCCCGAGCCTGTTATCCGCGTCGCCATTGAGCCTAAGACCAAGGCCGGCAACGAGAAGATGGGCATCGCGCTGGCAAAGCTGGCCGAAGAGGATCCTACCTTCAAGACCTACACCGATGAGGAGACTGGTCAGACCATCATCGCCGGCATGGGCGAGCTCCATCTGGAGATCATCGTCGATCGTCTGCTCCGTGAGTTCAAGGTCGAGGCTAACGTCGGCGCACCTCAGGTCGCTTACCGTGAGACCATCCGCAAGGAGGCCAATCAGGAGACCAAGTACGCTCGTCAGTCTGGTGGTAAGGGCCAGTACGGTCACGTCAAGATCAAGATCGAGCCGAACGAGCCCGGTAAGGGTTATGAGTTCGTCAACGCCATCGTTGGCGGCGCTATCCCGAAGGAATACATCCCGGCTATCGACAACGGTATTCAGGGTGCTATGAAGTCCGGCGTTCTGGCAGGTTATCCTGTCGTTGACGTCAAGGTCACCCTGTGGGATGGTTCTTATCATGAGGTCGACTCCTCTGAGATGGCCTTCTCCATCGCAGGTTCTATGGCCTTCAAGGATGCTATGCGCAAGGCTGATCCTATCATCACTGAGCCTATCATGAAGGTCGCTGTCATCGTTCCCGATGAGTATCTGGGCGATGTCATCGGCGATCTGAATGCTCGCCGTGGTCAGATCCAGGGCATGGAGGCAATGGCTGGCACCCAGCGTGTCAACGCCTTCGTTCCTCTGGCTCAGATGTTCGGTTACGCCACCGACCTGCGCTCCAAGACGCAGGGCCGTGGCCAGTATGTCATGGAGCCGTCTCACTACGAGCCGGTGCCCAAGAACATTGCTGACCAGATCATTGCTGGCCGCACCAAGGGCTGATCGTTGAAAAACGGATAAAGATTTTGCCGGGGTAGTGTAACTCCGGCAAAATTTCCTGTAAAAGCACTTGATTTTACAGGGCAAATTTAGTAGAATAGTTTTGCAATGCAATTCTGTATTAGCAGGACTGTTGTAACCAATATCAAAACCTAATTTAAGGGAGGATATTCCAATGGCTGAAAAGGCAAAGTTCGACCGTTCTAAGCCGCATGTTAACATCGGCACCATCGGTCACGTTGACCACGGCAAGACCACTCTGACTGCCGCCATCACCAAGTACCTGGCTCTGAAGGGCGACGCAGACTTCATGGACTACGCCAACATCGATAAGGCTCCTGAGGAGCGTGCTCGTGGTATCACGATCAACTCCGCTCACGTTGAGTATCAGACCGACGCTCGTCACTATGCTCACGTTGACTGCCCGGGCCATGCTGACTACGTTAAGAACATGATCACTGGTGCTGCTCAGATGGACGGCGCTATTCTGGTCGTTGCTGCTACCGACGGTCCCATGCCCCAGACCCGTGAGCACATCCTGCTGGCTCGTCAGGTCGGCGTGCCCTATATCGTTGTCTTCATGAACAAGTGCGATATGGTCGACGACGAGGAGCTGCTGGATCTGGTCGAGATGGAGATCCGTGAGCTGCTGAGCGAGTACGACTTCCCGGGCGATGACACCCCGATCATTCGTGGTTCCGCTCTGAAGGCTCTGGAGTCTGACTCCAAGGATCCCGATGCTCCCGAGTATGCTTGCATCAAGGAGCTGATGGATGCTGTTGACTCCTACATCCCCAACCCGGATCGTGAGGAGGACAAGCCCTTCCTGATGCCCATCGAGGATGTCATGACCATCTCTGGCCGTGGTACTGTTGCTACCGGTCGTGTTGAGCGTGGTATGGCCAAGGTTGGCGATGCAATGGAGATCGTCGGCATCAAGCCCGATCGTCTGAGCACCACCATCACCGGTCTGGAAATGTTCCGTAAGTCTCTGGACTTCGCTGAGGCTGGCGATAACATCGGCGCTCTGCTGCGTGGTGTTGATCGTACCCAGATCGAGCGTGGTCAGGTTCTGGCTAAGCCCGGTTCTGTGCACCCCCACAAGGTCTTCGAGTCTCAGGTCTACGTTCTGACCAAGGACGAAGGCGGCCGTCACACCCCGTTCTTCTCCAACTATCGTCCTCAGTTCTACTTCCGTACCACCGACGTGACCGGCATCATCACCCTGCCGGAAGGCACCGAGATGTGCATGCCTGGCGATAACGTCATGATGCACGTTGAGCTGCTGACCCCCGTCGCTATGGAAGAGGGCCTGCGTTTCGCTATCCGTGAGGGTGGCCGTACCGTTGGTTCCGGCGTCGTCGGCAAGATCATTGAGTGATTTTGTCCTTGAACGTCAGTTCTAAGGCGAACTAAGCACTTATAAAGTCCTTCCCATTCCGGAGAGTGGGAAGGACTTTTTTTGTTTGAATCCTCTGCCTTTCTAGACAGAGGATTTTTGTGCGGCGAATGACACAACTTTATGGTTTACAAAGATTGGTTGTTGTGATATACTGGAGATGAAAGAATAAGCAGCACTGGAACTTGGTCAGGGCTGACAGGGAGCTGTCGGATGCCCTGCTGAAGGAGCTGCTGGACAGGCAGAGGAGGTCAGCGACGATGGCGTTTGATTATAAGAAAGAATATAAGGCTCTCTATCAGCCGCCCTGCACACCCCACCTCATCACTGTGCCGTCGATGACCTTTGCAGCGGTGCGGGGGCAGGGCGACCCCAACGACCCCGCAGGCGAGTACAAGGCGGCCGTTGAGCTGTTGTATGGTCTCCTCTACACCATTAAGATGAGCAAAAAGGGCAGCTATCGGATGGAGGGCTATTTTGACTTTGTGGTGCCCCCGCTGGAAGGGCTGTGGGAGCAGACCAGTGCCGGAAAGAAAAACTTCCGCTGGACGTCTCTGCTCCGTCTGCCGGAGTTCGTGACCCGGAAAGAGTTTGACTGGGCTGCCCGAGAAGCGACAGCCAAAAAGAAAAAGGATTTCTCCAAGGTCGAGTTCTTCACCTACGATGAGGGCCTCTGCGTCCAGTGTATGCACCTCGGCTCTTACGACGACGAGCCGGAGACGCTGGCCCGGATGGACACCTTTGCAGCAGAGCAGGGGTATGCGGTGGACTTTTCGGATACCCGCTTCCACCACGAAATCTACCTCTCCGACCCCAACCGCACCCTGCCGGAAAAACGGAAGACCATCCTCCGTCATCCGCTCCAAAAAGCCCCTTGTCATCCGTCTGCCGGGCCGCTATAATAAAAGAAAGGCCGCTGTCTGGCGGCAGAAAACGAGGAATGGATATGAAGCTTCCCGAGAAGAAACAGCGCTGGGTCTACCATGCAGAGGCCCTGCCGCAGGCGGTAGGCGAGGGCGTCACCCGCCGAGTGCTGGCCTATACCGACGGCCTGATGTGCGTGGAGAATACCTTCGAAAAGGGGGCTGTGGGCGCGCTCCACCATCACCCCCACACCCAGATCACCTATGTGGTGTCGGGTGCGTTCGAGTTCACGGTGGACGGCGTGACTCACACCGTGCGGGCCGGGGATACCATCCTGAAGGAGGACGGCGTGGAGCACGGCTGTGTCTGCACCGAGGCTGGTATCCTGCTGGACATCTTCACCCCCATGCGGGAAGACTTCGTGTAAAACAAAATGGGCCGCAGCCCACCCCGCGAGGGGAAAGGCTGCGGCCCATTTTTGTGCGAAAAATCAGGCGGCAGTAGAAGAAGCAACCTCAGAGGAAGCAGCCTCAGAAGATGCAGCCTCGCTGGAGACCTCGGATGCAGCCTCAGAAGAGGAAGCCTCGCTTGCAGCCTCGGAGGAAGCGCTGTTCTCCTCAGCGACAGCGGAGGAAGCGGAAGTCTCGGACTGAGCAGAAGCAGCCTCAGAGGTGGAAGCAGCGGTAGAAGAAGAGCTGCCGCAGGCAGTCATGCTGACAGCAAGGACCAGAGCAGCAACGGTAACAGCAACATTCTTGAGTTTCATATGAAAAATCTCCTCATATTTAAAAATAGTTTTGCGGGAGGGCCGTACAGGCAAGGCCCTTCTGCAAAAAGATATTCTAGTCCGTTTTCGAAAAAAATCAAGCCCTTTTTGGGCAAAGATTCTATTTGCCGGAGAGATTCTACACTTTTGTTATAACTTTTCGATAAAAGTCAAAGATTTTTGACGTTCAAAAATAAAACACAACGAGCTTTTCCGGAAGAGGAAAGCGTGGTATAATAGCTTCATGATATGCAGCGGGTGGAGGCAGTGTCCGGTAAGGGCTGTGCCGTCAAGCCATCGGCCCGCTATTCGACCCTGCAGGATCTGGACGCCGGACGCCACACCGAGATCGATATGTTCTCGGGCGCACTCATCCGGATGGGCAGGGAGCTTGGCATCCCGACGCCCTACAATGAGTTCGCTTACCACATGATAAAGGCGCTGGAAGAAAAGAACGACGGCAGATTTGACTACAGCGGCCCGGGTCAGGAAATGACATGGGCAAGATGAGGGGAGAAAAGGGAATGAATATCACAGTCTATCTGGGGGCGAACGAGGGCAATGACCCGGCCCTGAAGCAGGCCGTCGAGGAGCTGGGCCGGTGGATCGGCGAGAGCGGGAACGCTCTGGTCTATGGTGGCTCCCGCAGCGGCCTGATGGGCCGCCTCGCCCACAGCGTCCTGACGGCGGGCGGCGAAGTGACCGGGGTAGAGCCGCAGTTCTTCATCGACTCGGAGGTGCAGTACGACGGCCTAACAAAGCTCATCGTCACGAAGGACATGACCGAGCGGAAGACCCGGATGATCGAGCTGGGCGACGCCTTTATCGCCTTTCCGGGCGGCACCGGCACGCTGGAAGAGATCGCCGAGGTGATGTCCAAGGTCTCGCTGGGCCATCTCGACGCGCCCTGCATCCTCTACGACCTCGACGATTACTACGCCGGACTGAAGGCCCTGCTGGCCCATATGGTCGAGACAGGCCTGTCCAGCCCCGCGCGGCAGAAGGGCATCTGCTTCGCAAAGAACTTGGACGAGATAAAAAGTCTCCTGCAAGCATAAAGAAAAAGCGCTGGAAGCCTTTAGACCGCTTCCAGCGCTTTGTTTTTGCTGTTTACATGGAGATGACGCCGAGGGCGTTGGCCACCGAGCTGACAAGGATGATGGCCGCGAAGATGGGGCAGAGATACTTTATCATAAAGTTGAAGATGCGTCTGCGGCGGAAGGGCTTGCCGTCCAGCGTGACCTCCTCTTCGATCTTCTCCACACCGATGACCCGGGACACCAGCAGACAGGTGGTGATGGCCGCAATGGGCATCATGACGGAGTTGGTGAGGAAGTCGAAGAAGTCGAGGAACTGCATCCCGAAGACCGTGAACCGGGCCAGCGGGCCGTAACCCAGAGCCGACAGACTGCCCAGCACCAGCATGATGATGCCGATGAGGATGGTGGCCTGCTTGCGGTCCCAGCCCAGCTCGTCCTCAAAGGTGGAGACGGCGCTCTCGGTCAGGGCGATGGAGCTGGTGACAGCGGCGAAAAGAACCAGCGTAAAGAAGAGGATGCCCACCACTGTGCCGAGGCCCATGCTCTCGAACACCTTGGGGATGGTGATGAACATGAGGGCCGGGCCGGCCTGCAGGGTGTCCGGGTCGCCGCCGGAGAAGGAGAACACCGCCGGAATGATCATCAGGCCCGCCATGATGGCGATGGCCGTGTCGAACAGTTCCACGTTCTCGGTGGATTCCTCAATGGAGACATCCTTCTTCATATAGGAGCCGAAGGTGACGAGGATGCCCATAGCGATGGAGAGGGAGTAGAACATCTGCCCCATTGCGGTCACGACGGTCATCCACGAGAAGTTGGCGATGTTGGGCACGAGGAAGTATTTCACACCCTCCAGCGCGCCCGGGCGTGTGACGGAGTAGCCTGCGATGACGACGGAGAGCACCACAAGAATGGGCATCATCACCTTGGATACCCGCTCCACACCGTTGCGCACGCCCGCAAAGATGATGGAGAGGGTAAAGACGGTAAAGATGGCGAAGCAGATCTCCGCCGACGGGCCGCTGGAAATGAAGGCGGAGAAATAGCCGTCCGCCGCCAGCTCGCTGCCGTGGCCGCCGATGTAGTCGGCCAGATACCGGATGACCCAGCCGCCGATGACCGAGTAGTAGGGGACGATGAGGATGGGGATGATGGCGTTGATCCAGCCGCCGAAGGAAAGCCCGCCCGTTTTGCCGAAGGAGGCGAACGCGCCCACCGGGCTTTTCTTGGTCATCCGGCCCAGCGCCGTCTCGGCCACGATCATGGTGTAGCCGAAGGTGAAGGCGAGGATGATGTAGATGAGCAGGAAGATGCCGCCGCCGTACTTGGCCGCAAGATAGGGGAAGCGCCAGATGTTGCCGAGGCCCACCGACGCGCCTGCAGCGGAGAGAACGAATCCGATCTTGCCCGAAAAGGCGCTCCGCTTGTGCTGTTTTTGATTCATTGGATTTTCCTCTTTTCACAAATTCAATACTCCCAGTGTATCACAGCCGGGGAGGGGATTCAACCGATTTTCCGATAAGAAGCAGAAAACCCATCGAAGGAATCGAAGGGGCGTATCAAAAAATGAGCACAGAAGCAGAAGCTCCTGTGCTCAGAGGGAGGCAGCGTCAGTCCACCACCGGTACATCCAGCCCGAATTCCAGCGGGCGGAAGCGGGGGCAGACGTTTTCGGTGATGCAGATGACCGAGGCGGCGAGGCGGCTGCCGATCTCGCAGGACTGGGCCAGATTCTTGCCGTAGGTCAGGCCGATGACCGTTCCCGCAAAGAAGGCATCGCCTGCACCGGTGGTGTCGATGACATCCACCTTCTTGGCGGGCACGACGCCGCAGGCCCCGTCGTGCTGGGCGTAGACGGCCCCCAGACCGCCCATCGTCACCACCATGCTGGTCATGTTGGCGCTGTGGACGTTCCGGGCCAGCACCTGAGCCATCTGGGTGGGGGAGAGGTGGCCGTAGTCGTCCGAGAAGAGCAGCCCGGCCTCCTGCTGGTTGCAGACGAAGCAGTCGATCTGCTGCAGATAGTCGCGGCGCTCCATGGCGATGCTCATGTTGGAGACGGCGGCAAAGACCTTCTTTTTGTACTTCTTGGCGTAGTGGAGCACCTGCTTGACGGTCTCTTTCTCGAGGTCCAGCTCGATGGCGATGCTGTCGCAGTCCCGGAAGATCTCGTCGCCCTTCTCTTCCAGCAGGGTGGTCAGAGGGGTGGTGTCGGGCCGCTTGGAGATGGCCGCGTGGACGTCGCCGTCGTTGTCGAAGATGGCCAGCCATGTGCCCATGCCGTCGGGGACTTTCTGGATGTATCGGGTGTTGACCTTGTGGTTGTCCAGCTTGTCGATGACGTCCTGCCCCATGCCGCTGTCATCCACAAGGCTCACGAAGGTGGGGCGCAGCTCCACGTTGGCAATGTCCTCCGCCACGTTCCGGCTCACGCCGCCGTGCACCTGCTCCATCCGCCCGGCGTTCCGTCCGCCGGGGATGTAGGTGGAGAGAGGATAGCCCTTGATGTCCACAAAAACTGCGCCGATGACTACGATTCCCATAGTTTTGATTCCTTTCCGAAGTATAGCAGTTTGCGTTTTTAATGCACAAGCAACATCCGCAAACTGCATATCGCAA
>OKZN01000494.1_pt1 | contig 9169 bp, 8 predicted proteins | sample 1609111 | NCBI WGS metagenome assembly OKZN01 (sample SAMN02675048, study PRJEB24791) | human gut metagenome, SKBSTL034 | isolation source: stool | host: Homo sapiens | place: USA
AGATTTTGTACAAATTCTTATCAAAATCAAAAAAACTGATCTCTTTTCTTCTTTCTATGTCATCCATTCATTTTCTTACCTTACGATATCTTCCGGAAATACAGCCGGCATCTCCACCCTCTTCCATGTTTCATGAAACCAGGAATTCAGTTCATTACCGTTCAGGTCTTTTGCTATAAAATACTTTAAATGGAGCAGATCATTGTCTTCTATCTCAAATTCGAGAATATTATCCTTATTATCAAGCATAGGAAGATGAATGTTTTTCTCTATACTTTCCTTATAAGAATGCTCCGTCACTTGCTTATAAGTACCATATCCGGTAATGATGGCATCCTGTCCGGGAATTATGGTAAAATTCACAATCCGTCCGTCATCGCTTAAAACCTTGAATGTATTACTGGGCTTTAACACTCCCGGAACATCCGGAAGTTCTGACACATAATGACACAGTTGCCAGATTCCTTTCAGATTAGCAGGTTGAAACTTCGCTTTTTTCTGAGCCATAACACCTGTTACCATCAACAGCATCGCCATCAATATGGTAAAGAAATAGAGTTTTTTCATCGCCGTATTATTTTTAGTTAATACTTTCAAGGCCTGTCGCTTACAAATATAAAAAAATCTTTTGAGAATCAAACAAATGTAAAGCAATAAAAAAGGCTTGTACCTTAAAAAGATACAAGCCCCTCTATTGAGAAACTGTTTTATTAGAATTCAGCGTTACGCGGTGTACGCGGGAACGGAATAACGTCACGTATATTAGCCATACCTGTCACAAAGAGCAACAGGCGCTCAAAGCCAAGTCCGAAACCTGAATGAGGACAAGTACCAAATTTACGCGTATCCAGATACCACCACATATCTTTCATCGGGATATGAAGTTCCTCGATACGGGTAACTAACTTATCATAATCAGACTCACGCTCTGACCCTCCGATAATTTCACCAATCTTCGGGAACAACACATCCATAGCACGTACTGTCTTTCCATCTTCATTCTGCTTCATATAGAAAGCTTTGATTTCCTTCGGATAATCAATCAGAATCACCGGACGTTTGAAGTGTTCTTCCACTAAGAAACGTTCGTGTTCGGAAGCCAAGTCCACGCCCCAGTAAACCGGGAATTCAAACTTATGTCCTTTTGCAACAGCTTCTTCAAGAATCTTGATACCGTCTGTATAAGGCAAACGTACAAAATTATCTTTCAATACACCTTGCAGACGTTCAATCAAGCCTTTATCGAACATATCGTTCAGGAACTTCACATCATCCGCACAGTTATCCAACGCCCATTTCACACAATATTTGATGAACTCTTCTGCCAAGTCCATGTTGTCTGTAATGTCGTTGAAAGCCACTTCCGGCTCAATCATCCAGAACTCTGCCAAGTGGCGGGGAGTGTTGGAGTTTTCGGCACGGAACGTAGGACCGAATGTGTAGATAGATCCCAAAGCAGTAGCTGCCAACTCACCTTCCAGCTGACCGGAAACAGTCAGACTTGCCTGCTTACCGAAGAAATCATCTTCGTATGAGATAGAACCTCTCTCGTCTTTCTTCAAGTCATACAGGTTCATGGTAGTCACCTGGAACATCTGTCCGGCACCTTCACAATCGGAAGCCGTAATAATCGGCGTATGGAAATAGAAAAATCCTCTCTCATGGAAAAACTGATGAATAGCTATCGCCATGTTATGACGAATGCGGAACACTGCACCAAAGGTATTGGTACGCGGACGCAAGTGAGCAATCTCGCGCAAGAATTCCATAGAGTGACCTTTCTTCTGTAATGGATATGTATTATCGCAAGTACCCAGCACTTCGATTTCACGAGCCTGTACTTCCACTTTCTGTCCGGAACCCACTGATTCTACCATTTCTCCGTTCACGCTGATACAAGCGCCGGTAGTAATCAGTTTCAGCATCTCTTCATCAAAATTAGCCAAATCTACTACGACCTGCAAATTATTTATTGTAGAACCGTCATTCAGTGCGATAAAGTTTACTTGTTTGCTACCTCTACGGGTACGAACCCATCCTTTCACATTGACCATAGCGCCAAAGTCTTCGCGCTTCATCAGGTCGACAATTTTTGTTCTACTAATCTTTTCCATAACTATTGTATATACATTATTATATTATTCAAAAGATCCCATGCGCAGGAAATTTACTTCCTGTTCTGTCAGATAACGCCATTCACCACGACGCAACCCTTTTTTAGTAAGACCGGCAAAGAATACGCGATCCAGTTTTACCACTTTATAGCCCAGTGATTCAAAAATACGACGAACAATACGGTTCTTTCCGGAATGGATCTCAATACCCACCTGATCACGTTTAATATCGTCGGCATAACTGATTGCGTCTGCATGGATTTCACCATCTTCCAGTTCAACACCGGCAGCAATTTGATCCATATCCGCTTTTGTCAGATTCTTATCCAGATAAACATGGTAGATTTTCTTCTTCAAGAACTTAGGATGCGTCAGCTTAGAAGCCAGATCGCCATCATTCGTCAGCAACAACACACCAGTAGTATTACGGTCCAGACGTCCTACCGGATAGATACGTTCGCTACAAGCTCCTTTCACAAGATCCATTACAGTAAGACGCGCCTGAGGATCATCAGAAGTAGTCACACAATCTTTCGGCTTATTCAGCAGCACATACACCTTACGTTCAATGCTTACCGTTTCATCATGGAACTTCACGACATCAGCACGTTTGATCTTAGTACCCAATTCCGTTACCACTTCACCATTCACCGAAACAACGCCGGCTGTGATAAATTCATCGGCTTCACGACGTGAACAAACACCTGCATTAGCCAGGAATTTATTCAAACGAATCGGTTCATTCGGATCAACAAACTGTTCCTTATACTCTATCTGTTTCTTCTTACTATATTTCGCATTGGGATCATAGTCACCTGTACGACGACGCTGCGGACGGGCAAATCCTTGCGGACGGCCTTCGCCTCCATTATTAAAGCGCGGACGATACGGACGGTCACCACCTTCGCGATTATAAGAAGGACGTTGCGGACGGTCGCCATAAGAACGCTGTGGACGGTCGCCACCCTCGTTGTTATTGTTAAAACGCGGACGATACGGACGGTCACCACCTTCACGATTATAAGAAGGACGCTGCGGACGGTCGCCATAAGAACGCTGTGGACGGTCGCCACCTTCGTTGTTATTGTTAAAACGCGGACGATACGGACGGTCACCGCCATCGCGATTGTTATTATATGAAGGGCGTTGCGGACGGTCACCATAAGCAGGACGATCACCATAGGAGCGCTGCGGACGGTCACCACCCTCGTTGTTATTGTTAAAACGCGGACGATACGGGCGATCACCGCCTTCACGATTATAAGAAGGACGTTGCGGACGGTCACCATAAGAACGTTGCGGGCGGTCGCTGCCTTCACCATTAGAATTGAATCTTGGACGATACGGACGATCGCCACCTTCACGATTGTTGTAAGAAGGGCGATTATATCCACCTTCTCTGTTGTAAGATCTGTTACCATCACGGCCGGCGCCTGTGTTCTCTTCATTAGAGTTGTCACGCCATTCTTCGTTTTCTGTACTCATTACTTTATTCGAATAAAAATTAAACATAGGCCTCACGGCCGGTATTTCAGAGTTTTTTTAGAGTCCCGTATATGTATGCGGAGTTATCACTCTTAATTCTTTCTTTATATCTTCACTAACATTCAGCCCTTCGATAAACTCTTTAATAGAGCTTTCCGTTATTGCCTGATTAGTTCTTGTCAGCGCTTTCAAGGCCTCATACGGGTGCGGATAAGCCTCGCGGCGCAATATTGTCTGAATAGCCTCAGCAACCACACTCCAGCAATTGTCCAAATCGCGGTAAATAGCCGGCTCGTTCAGCAACAATTTACGCAATCCCTTCAGAGAACTCTGAATAGCGATAATAATATGCCCGAACGGCACACCCACATTACGCAACACAGTAGAATCTGTCAAGTCACGCTGCAAACGGGATACCGGCAATTTCACCGCCAAGTGCTCAAGAATGGCATTTGCTATTCCAAGATTACCTTCAGCATTTTCAAAATCTATTGGATTCACTTTATGCGGCATCGCACTTGAACCTACTTCACCAGCTTTTATCTTCTGCTTAAAGTACTCCATAGAGATATACTGCCAGAAGTCGCGGTTCATATCAATCATTATCGTATTAATACGCTTCATTGCGTCAAAGATAGCCGACAAATTATCATAATTTGATATCTGGGTAGTATACTCTTCACGCTCCAGGCCTAATTTTTCTGCAACAAAACGATTACCAAACGCCTTCCAGTCATACTCCGGATAAGCTACGCGGTGCGCATTATAGTTACCGGTTGCTCCACCAAACTTTGCAGTTACGGGAGCTGCTTTCAACGCCGCCAACTGACGTTCCAAACGATACACAAATACCATCACCTCTTTACCCAAACGGGTTGGAGATGCAGGTTGTCCATGTGTCTTGGCAAGCATCGGAATAGCGTCCCATTCTGTAGCATACGTTTTCAACTGAGCTATCAGTTCTTCGATCTGCGGGTAATACACCTGCTCCAATGCCTCTTTTATCGAAAGAGGGATAGAGGTGTTATTAATATCTTGTGAAGTCAGGCCGAAGTGAATAAACTCCTTGTAGTCATCCAATCCGCCCAATTTATCAAATTCTTCTTTCAAAAAATATTCTACTGCTTTCACATCGTGATTAGTAACACTCTCTATATCTTTGATACGCTGAGCATCTGCTTCAGAGAAGTTACGATAGATAGCACGTAAGGCTTCAAATACACTTTTGTCGATTCCTTTAAGTTGCGGTAATGGTAGTTCGCATAGAGTAATGAAGTATTCCACCTCTACCTGCACGCGGTATTTTATCAGTGCAAATTCAGAAAAATAGGCAGCTAAAGCTTCAGCTTTACCTCTGTATCGGCCGTCAATAGGAGAAATGGCCGTTAATAAATCAAGTTTCATATGTCGTTCGGATAATTATCAGGTTGCAAAATTAACTCTTTTTCCTGATTTATAATGCATAAAGGGGGTAGAAAGTTTATATAAAAGAGGTAAGAAAACAAAAAATGCTTCGCGAAAGACTTCACGAAGCATTTTACTTATCTATCGTGGGCGCTGAGGGATTCGAACCCCCGACCCTCTGGGTGTAAACCAGATGCTCTGAACCAGCTGAGCTAAGCGCCCGTACACTTCCGTTTCAAAAGCGATGCAAAGGTACAGCTTATTTTGAGAATACCAAAACTTTCGATAATTATTTTTTCACTATTTTATTCAAAGAAGCGAAAATCTACTGATTATCAGCAACAAAAAACTTTCTAAAAAATAAGATACATATCACCAGAAATCCGGCTATCGCTACAAACGCCCATAGCCCTCCTATCTGCCTCCTCTGTTTTTTCTCCCGTTCATCCACCTTTATCAACGATTTACTAACCACAAAAGAAGAATCGGCTTTCACAAAAGAGTGTTCCGCACATCCTTTCTGCAGTTGCGTCCTTCCTCTATCAACCACCTTTTTAGTAACAGAAAAAGACTTTCTTTGCACAGCTCTTCCATTCTCATGGCCTACTCCTATGGTATCCGCTTTCCAGGTGAAGACAGTTTCTTCTATATGTTCATCGGCCTGCCTGTTATTTTTCCATTCCGTTTTTCGTACGTTATCCACTCTTTCATAATATCCTTTTGCAGTAACAGAGTCTATTTCCACCTTCCGTTCCATCCGGAAATGAGAACTGCCACATGCCGACAAGAAAGGCAAAACCACCCCTATCAACAACCATTTCTTAACATCAAAGCAAGGGCATACCTTTATAAATTCATCCGGTTCTATCCTCCCATCTCCATTCAGGTCCGGCGAAGTATCCCGATGCCCCATCACCATCACTATCCCATAACGTTGTTTCAGTTCTTCAATAAGCCGTTTCAACGTTTCTTTCTGCGCCCTGGTTCGTGTATCAGCCGGATGTCTCCCGGCGTCCAACCCACCAATATAGCAGATACCAATACTTCGCTCATTCCATCCGATACAATGAGCCCCCATCCGCGCAACCTCTCTCCCGGGTTCCACACTTCCATCCAACCGTACCACATAGTGATATCCTATTTCGTTCATCCCCCGGGCACGATGCCAACAATCTATATCTTTAGCGCTGAAATCCATTCCCGCCTGCGTAGCCGAACAATGAATTATAATCGAATCGATTTTCCTCATAATACTTATTTTTTAAGATTAATAATCCGACGGAGGAATACGTTTTCCACACCCTCTTATCTCACATTTCTTTATTTCCGACTCCTTCTGTGCCAGTTCTACTTCATGGCAACGGATCATCCACCCCATTTTATCTTCCTGCTCCTTCCGTAGTTCAGCATAAAGTCCGTCAATCTTCCCATCGCGCTGTTCCAGGCGCTCTTCAAGCCAGTCCACCTTCTTTCTGCGATTCTCTTCCTCTATACAACTCACGGATGCCTCCTCCTTCCGGGCATCCATTTTTCGGTAAGTAACCAATCGCACGAGCCATTTAATGGCCTCCAGCCCGCCAATGGCAGTGATGAAGGCCATAATTGTTGTCAACGACACCTAACTTACGTTATACAGAAGGGTCCTCTCCTTCCCCTTCTCCTCCGGAAGGAGTACCGGAGCCGTCATCATTGATTCTATCCAGGTCTTTAAACGCCAATCCATCGGTGCGGGTAGAGGATGCTCCTGCATTAATACGTATATCCCTATTCGCACGAAAACAGATACGCAATCCGGTAATGTCACTTGCCGAAAAATCCTCCGGCTTATCGGTTCCTTTACTTTGCGCCGACAGGTAAAAATAACCTATTCCGTCGATATTAACCGAACGTCCAGTCAGAAGAGTCTTACGCAGTAGTGTCCGAAAATCTTTCAGTACACTGATTGTCTCACCTTCACTCACACCCGAGTTTCCACTGATTTCCTGCGCCACCTCTTTTAGTGTTGCCGCGGTGTCATACTTATAAGAAATAATAGGATATGTTCTTTTAACTGAACTTTTGTCTGTCGGATCACTAAACCGTAAAATTCTTTTAAATCTAATTGCCATAATCTTTTTTTTAAATAAATACTAATGTTATTACTTCGCTAACGTTAACATTGCAAAGATGCGACATTCACATCAGAGACAAAAAGACAGGTTACAGCATCCTCTTAATACGATTCAATATATAAAAAGAGACAATTACAGGACAAGAAAGAGAGAGAGGGAAGGTAATAAAAGAGTTATTTCTATTTCCCGGCAAGTAAGCATAACCTAAAACTACATTAAAAACCAGAATCCCCCAAAAAGCCGGAATCGCACATTTACAACTTCGGCCTTTTTTATATTTAGTGTGAGTTTCAATATCACAAAATAAAGATAGCCAAACTCCTCCGTAAAACAGAGAAATCTGGCTATTGATAGCTACATTTGAGATGAAAAGAATGTAGCATCATATTCAAAAAGGACGCATTGAATTCTAAATAAAAGCCCTCCTTATAAATAAACCACGCCTGATTTAAAAGGAGGGCTACACAAACAAACAATAATATTTAAGCTGAATTATCATGATTCACATCAGAATAACCCGGCTATCCTTACGTCATCTTTTGTAGTAAGGAAGAAAGCATTGAACGAATCCAATGTTTGGGTTTATATAATTGTTTTTTTCTGTTTCCAAACAAAATAAGGAATGCAGAAGAAACAGAAAAGACCTTTTAGCAGATTAAAAAATATCCTCATTAGCAACTTATTTCTTCACACAGTTCTTAATTTCCGCAACAATATAAGCTACATCCTCATCCGTCACACAAGGCCCAGCAGGAATACAAAGCCCTCTGTTAAACAAGTTTTCGGAAGTACCGTCTACATAACAAGGATTCTTTTTAAACACAGGTTGCAGATGCATCGGTTTCCATAAAGGACGGGTTTCTATGCCTCTACTATCAAGAGCTATACGCAGTTCCTCATAATCAAAACCGGTAATTTCTTTATCAATTAAAATAGTGCATAACCAATAATTTGCATTAAAGCGGCTATCCGGATTAGACATTAAAGAAATTCCCTCAATATCTACAAATGATTTCTCATACAAATCATGTATATGACGATGATGGGTAATATGTTCATCCAGAACTGTCATCTGTCCACGACCTATACCTGCACAAATATTACTCATACGATAATTATAGCCGATATGTTCATGCTGGTAATATGGAAACGGTTCACGAGCCTGGGTAGCATAAAACATTGTATGTTTCTTTGTTTCTTCATCAGGCACAACCAAAGCTCCTCCACCGGAAGTGGTAATCATCTTATTTCCATTAAAGCTCAATGCACCAAACTTACCGAAAGTACCACATTTACGTCCGTTGAATTCCGAGCCTAAGGCTTCGGCAGCATCCTCCAAAACAGGGATGTCATATTTCTCCGCTATCGCACAAATCTCATCCATCTTGGCAGGCATACCATAAAGATGAACCGGAATAATTGCTTTGGGTTTCTTTCCGGTTTCCGTGATTCTATCTTCAATAGCTTTTTCCAGTAAAACCGGACTCATATTCCAAGTATCCTCTTCACTATCCACGAATACGGGAATAGCTCCCAGATAAGTAACCGGGTTGGCGGAAGCACAGAAAGTAAAACTCTGACAAATCACCTCATCACCGGCTTGTATTCCCAACTGTATCAATGCCAGATGGATGGCAGCCGTCCCAGCGGACAAAGCCACCACTTTTTTATTATTACCTATAAAACTTTCAAGTTCTTCCTCAAAAGCATTTACATTAGGACCAAGAGGAACTACCCAGTTGGTATCAAAGGCCTCTTTTATGAAACCTTGTTCTTTGCCACTCATATGAGCGAGACAAAGATAAATTCGTTTGTCCATTGTTTTATTACATCTTAATGATTTACAATTTCAACATTCCCATGACCAGGAAAAATTTTCATAATGCCAGGGAGATTTAATATAATTTCTACAGATTTTATCGCTTCAGATCGATTACTTTTAGGGAAAGTTGTTACCACTTTCTTGCCTGGTATATAGGCATCACCAGTAAATAAACAATCAGTAACTTCAAAAGTCAAACAACTCCAGTCATGTCCCGGTGTTTTGATTATATG